>MAAC01015834.1_pt1 | contig 47185 bp, 46 predicted proteins | sample 1115981 | NCBI WGS metagenome assembly MAAC01 (sample SAMN04961126, study PRJNA320927) | seawater metagenome | isolation source: sample BD02T64 sea water enriched with oil for 64 days | place: USA:Gulf of Mexico | collected 2013-07-27 | reverse complement strand
TGGCAAGAGACTTATTAGACTTTGACACCTATGGTTTTGATGATTTATGGACTGTATATCACAGTAAATCAGATAAAAACACTAGATACGATTTTGGGCTAGAACTTACACTGAAAAGTATCCGAATAACACCAGAACGTATAAAAGAAAAAGAATTTATAAAAGAAAGAACGATAAAAGACGGCTGGAAATATAAAGTAGATAAAAACGGTAAAGAAGTTGTTGATAGTAATGGAAAAAAAGTAAAAGTTGATAATATGATTAATGTTCGTTGTAGACTAAATCAGTTTATACAATACAAATCTGCTGAAGTAGTAGGTCAGGTTAGATATGTAAACTTTAACACCCAACAATTATTAAAATCTTTTCCTGTAAGAAGCGGTTATGTATTTGAACATGTATATGCAAACTACAGAGGAGACAAAAGAGCTTTAACAGGAAAGTTTAAAGACATGATTAAGCGAAGAGGAATTCAGTTTCCAACAAACGAACAAATGGTCTATGATGCTGTAAACGACTTGAAGAAAAGTCTAAAAAGAATGATCCGCAGAAATAAATTCAGAAAATAATCTCTTTTTTTGATAAGAGATAAAAGACAGCTACGCTGATATAGTAAAGAGAAAAAAAAAGAGGAAGTGAAAACTCCCTCTTTTTTTATTAGTATTAATAGATCTTATCCTTTATAAAAAGGCAACTTCACTACCACAGCAGGAATTGCTTTTTTACGCACTTGAATAAAGATCTCTGTATCTCTTTTTGTATGAGGTCTATTTACATAGCCCATTCCAATTCCTTTTCCTAAAGACGGACTCATTGTACCAGAAGTAACTGCCCCAATAACGTTTCCTTCAGCATCTATAATATCATATCCTTGTCTTGGTATTCCGCGTTCTGTCAATTCAAAAGCAACCAACCTGCGTGTAATTCCGTTTTCTTTCTGCGCCAATAAATTATCAGAATTCACAAATTCTTTTGAAAATTTAGTAATCCAGCCTAAGCCAGCTTCAATAGGAGACGTAGTATCGTTAATATCATTACCATATAAGCAATATCCCATTTCTAAACGTAAAGTATCTCTAGCTGCTAACCCAATTGGTTTAATTCCGAATGCAGCACCAGCTTCAAAAACCTTATTCCAAAGTGCTTCAGCATCTTCATTTTTTACATATACTTCAAATCCTCCAGAACCAGTATACCCAGTTGCAGAAACAATTACATTATCCATACCAGCAAAATCAGCAACTTGGAAAGAGTAAAACTTAATTGTAGATAAATCTACAGAAGTTAAGGCTTGCATCGCTTCAACAGCTTTTGGTCCTTGAATAGCTAATAAAGAATAGTCATCAGAAACATTTCTTAATTCTGCTCCAAATTCTTCATTGTATTTAGAAATCCAGTTCCAATCTTTATCAATATTAGAAGCATTTACTACTAACATATAGGTGTTTTCTTTGATTCTGTAACAAATTAAATCATCTACAATTCCGTTTGTTTCATTAGGGAAACAGCTATATTGAGCATCTCCAATAGCTAATTTAGAAGCATCATTAGAAGTGACTTTCTGAATTAAAGCCAACGCATGCTCACCTTCTACTAAAAACTCTCCCATATGACTCACATCAAAAACTCCAACAGCCTTTCTTACGGTTTCATGTTCAGCATTAATTCCTTCATAAGAAACAGGCATATTATAACCAGCAAAAGGAACAATCTTAGCACCCAAAGCTTCGTGTACGTGTGTTAATGCAGTATTTTTCATTGTAGTATAAATCTATTAAGTTGTTCTATGTATTTTTTTTTTCAAATGTATTGAAAAATGTAGAATTACCTGCAACGATTAATTAATAATCATTGGGCAATTATTCCCTAATATTTTGTTAATATTAACCCGCATATTTTAAATAACTGTACATTTGGTTTTCAATTTTAAAAAAAACACTTAAATGTTTACTAAAAAAATAGTGTTAGCATGCTTCTTATTTGCTGCTACAGTTAGCTTTTCTCAAGGAAAAGATCAGCCAAAAGACTTCTTATCTAAAGAGTTTCATAAAGAAAGAAGAGATGCCTTAAGAGCAAAAATGCCAAAAAATTCAGTTGCTGTATTCTTTGCAAATGCATCTAGAAATAGAGCAAATGATGTAGATTATGTATATCATCAAGATCCAAACTTCTATTATTTAACAGGGTATAAAGAACCAAATGCCGTTATTTTAATTTTCTCAGAAAATCAGTCTTCAGAGAAAGGGGATTATAAAGAACTGTTTTATCTTCAAAAGAAAGATGCTAGAGCAGAAATGTGGAATGGTTATAGACTTGGGGTAGAAGGTGCTCAAAAAGAATTAGGATTTAAAAACGTTTTTAATGGAGAAGAGTTTGTAAACTTATCTATTGACTTCACAAAGTTTGATAAAATAATCTTTACAGATTTTAATAATGATGTTAGAGACAATAAAAGAGATAAGGCAGATTTATATAGCTTGATACAGCAGTTTAAAGAAAAAGTTTCTTACAAAACAAGTACAGATAAAATTCCTGTTTCAGACAATAACATTAAGATAGCTTCTAATATTGATATAAGAGCAGTTCGTGGTTTGATGGCTTCTTTAAGAGAAGTGAAGACTAAAGAAGAGCTTAAGTTATTGAAAAAAGCGGTTCGTATTTCTGCAATGGGACAAGTAGAAATTATGAAAGCAATGCATCCAGGAATGTCAGAAACTGAAGTACAAGGAGTACATGAGTTTGTGTATAAGAAATATGGTGCAGAATATGAAGGATATCCTTCTATTGTAGGAGCTGGAAATAATGGTTGTATTTTACATTATGTAGAAAACAATAAAATGAAATTAGGAAAAGAATTAGTTTTAATGGATTTAGGAGCTGAATATCGTGGTTATACTGCCGATGTTACACGTACAATTCCTGCAAATGGAAAATTCACAAAAGAACAAAAACAGATTTACGATTTGGTGTATAAAGCACAAGAAGCCGGAATCGCACAGTATGTTATTGGAGGAAAAATTAGAACTCCAGGTCAAACTGCTCGTAAAATTGTAAACGAAGGTTTGGTGAAATTAGGAATCATTAAATCTGTTGATGAAAGACACATGTATTGGGCTCATGGAACAAGTCATCATATTGGTTTAGATGTACATGACCCAGGGAATTATACTACGTTTGCTGAAAACATGGTGTTAAGTATGGAACCAGGAATTTACATTCCAGAAGGAAGTAAATGTGACAAGAAATGGTGGGGAATTGCCGTTAGAATTGAAGACGATATTTTAGTAACTAAGAATGGTCCCGTAAATTTATCTGCCGATGCTCCTAGAAAGTCAGACGAAATAGAGCAAATGATGGAAAAGACAAGCATTTTCTCTCACTTTACATTGCCAAATTTAGACGAAAAATAGATTTAACTTATATAGAGATTTTAAACCCGATGAAAATGATTCATCGGGTTTTATTTTTTCTGAAGTGAAGATTATGGGATTACCCTAAATTTTCTACAGACAACATCAACATTTCCTCCAGTTGGAAGTTGAGCTCTCACCTTAATAAATTCAAAAGTATCACCAATTTCTAACTCTTTCAATACAGATTTTAACTGTTTATTCAATAGGTAAGAAGTTCCTTTAATCGTTTGAACTCTTTTATGTTGGCGCTTAATTTTTACGGTAAACTTTGTAATCAAAGAACCAGTAGCACAACCAGCAACTCCTAATTTATTAGTTGCACTCATTTTTTTGAGAGTGATTTCTCCACCAAATTCTCCTGCAAATGTTAAATAGGCGCCACCAATTGTTACAGTTGCGTTTTCTATTACTGTGCTGTTTTGTTCTTCTTTATTTGTAGTAAAAGCTACTAAAAATAAAACCGCAATAAGACCGAATAATACAATGTGTTTTTTCATAATATAAAATTTAAGTTAAACAATAGATTTCAAAACTATTCAATTAATACATGCGATTTTTGAAAAGTAGACAAACGGTACAATTCTGTATAGCAACGTTGTACAGCGCTTGTATAACTTGTTAAATAGCGGTTTAGATGTTATTGCTCTACTCAAAGTTACTGTTGCTCTACAAAGTTTTGAGTTCCATATATTTTTATAGATATTTACTAAAAGAAAAAATAAATGAGCCCTCTTTCAAAAAACAACTTACAACAGCTTTTTTATCATGTGCTGTTTTGGGTACTATATATTACTTCAGAATATGCTGTTAATCTACCTCATTTAGATGGAGTAGAGCACAGAAATATGATTCGTGCTATCTTATTGTCACTTCCTTTGTTACTATTGCCAGCTTACTTTCTAATTGGCTACGCAATTCCAAAAGTATTACGTAAGAATAGAATGTTCTTATTTATTGTAATCATCATTGCAATTGGAGTAGTCATCCTTTTTGGAAGAGTACAATGGTTAGAAACAGTGAATTATTTAAATAGTGGTCGTATGTATGAAATGCCAATAGGAAAGGTATTGAAAAATGTGACTAGAGATTATTCAGTAATAGGCTTGATTGTTTGTATTCATATCATTACAGACTGGAGGCAACAGCGAATCATTAATGAAAAATTGGTTCAAGAAAAACAGTCTTTAAATGTTGAGTTGTTAAAAAAACAGTTGCATCCACATTTCTTATTCAATACATTGAATAATATCTATAGCTTGTCTTTAAAAAAATCTGATAAAACCACAGAAGGAATTTTAAAACTATCACATTTACTAGAATACTTGGTGTATCAAACCGGTGAGAAAGAAGTACCTTTTAATCAAGAAATACAATTGGTTAGCAATTATATTGCACTAGAGAAGCTTCGATACGATAAACACTTGCAACTAGATTTACAAGTTGATACTTTTAGTGACACTATCAAAACAGCTCCATTACTATTATTACCATTTGTAGAGAACTGTTTTAAACATGGTGGTAAAAATGAGGAAGGAGTTTTTTGGATAACTATTAGTATTCGATCATTTGAAAACGGAATTCACTTTTTTGTAAAAAACAGTAAATCTGTAAAATCTAAAAAGAAAGCTCATACAGGTATTGGCTTGCAGAACATTAAAAAACGCTTAAATTTATTATACAAAGAGCAATATTCACTAACAATTGAAGATAATGCGTATTTTTATGAAACCAGATTGTCTTTAAACCTTACAAATGAAAACCTATAACTGTTTTATTGTTGATGACGAGCCTTTAGCTATAGAAGTTATTGAAGACCATTTATTAAAACTCCAAAATTTTAAAGTTGTTGGTAGTTATACAGATTCAATAGAAGCATTTGTGCAGTATAAAAACACAGAAGCAGATTTGTTATTTATAGATATTGAAATGCCAGATTTTAACGGTTTAGAATTTATTAAATCCTTAAAGAATAAACCCGAAATAATTATTACAACAGCCTATAGAAACTTTGCTGTTCAAGGGTTTGATTTAAATATTTTAGATTATTTGGTAAAACCCATTTCTTTTGAGCGTTTTATGCAGTCTATTGATAAGTTTATTGATAAAAAAAGCAGTCAAATTCACAAAGATACTTTGGTAGAACAGCAACAATTTATGATTGTAAGAGCTGATAGAAAAAACATAAAGTTATTTTTAGATGACATTTTATATGTTGAAGGGCTGAAAGATTATGTGAAAATTGTGTTGAAAGATAAACAGATTCTAACCAAACAATCTATTGGTAATTTTGAAAAGAATTTACAGTCAGGCCGGTTCTTAAGAGTCCATAAATCTTTTATTGTAGCACTAGATAGAATAACTGCATATACTACATATGATGTAGAAATTGACCGCTTAGAAATTCCGATTGGAAGAAGCTATAAAAAAAGTTTTTTGGAGGTGATGCAACAAAATGAATTCAGCTAAGGTTTTTAGATTGTATTTTTTTTAATAGCAGTACATTTGTAAAAAATGAATCTAATTTTACTTCACAATTAATGAGTTTAGAACAGCCTAACAGTCCTTTACATGGCATAAAACTTGTAGATATTTTAGAATATTTACACAAAGAATATGGTTGGCAAGAAATGGGAGAAATCATCAATGTCAACTGTTTTAAGAACAATCCAACCATGAAATCGAGTTTAAAATTCTTAAGAAGAACACCTTGGGCTAGAACCAAAGTAGAAAACTTGTATTTAGATACTATTAAATCTTAAAATTGCACATGAAAATTGCCATAAAAACACTTGTAGTCTTTGTACTAATTGTACTACAAAGCTGCACCATAGAAAAGAAAAACAATATTGTTTACAAAACAGAAACCTTAGTTATTGAACAAATAACACCAACAATTTTTAAGCATAAAACCTATTTGCAAACCCAAGATTTCGGAAATGTTGGTTGTAATGGAATGATTTATATTACAGATAATAAAGCATTAGTATTTGATACACCTACAAGCGATACCGTTTCTAAAGAACTAATTGATTGGATTACAACCAAGAAAAAAGCTGAAGTTAGTGGAGTAGTGGTAAACCATTTTCATAAAGATTGCTTGGGGGGCTTGAATGCATTTCATGAGCAAGGAATTTCATCTTATGCTAATAATTTAACCATAACATTGGCAAAAGCCAAAAACCGTACACTTCCGCAAAATGGATTTGATGGCAAACTAACACTTGCATTGGGTTCTCATAAAGTAATTACTCAGTTTTTAGGAGAAGGGCATACCAAAGACAATACTGTAAGTTATGTTGAAGATGAAAAGGTGCTGTATGGAGGTTGTATGCTCAAATCGTTAAAAGCAAGTAAAGGAAACTTAGAAGATGCAAATGTGTCAGCTTGGTCTACAACTGTAACCAACGTTAAAACGACATTTCCAAATATAAAAACAGTGATTCCTGGTCACGGAAAAGTAGGTGATACTAGTTTGTTAGACTATACAATTCAGTTGTTTAAAGAATAATCTAAGTACTTATAATTTTCAATACAAGATCTTTCGTCAATGGTTTTCCATTGGCGATTTTTTTGATATTCTCAAAGGTAAACACGAAGTCGCAACCAGATTTATATTCAGAACAACCATAGGCTGTTTTTCCTTTTAAAACTATTCCTTTTTTGCATTTTGGACAGGTGATGATGTCTGATTGTGAAGAATTTACGGTTGTGCTTGTTGTGGTAGTTTGTTTAGGCTCTAGTTTGAATTTAAAATTCGAATCAAAACGAACCAAACCTTCAACTTTTCCAGTTTCTGTAGTGAATCCTTTTAAATTGGTTGTAGAGTTCTTATCCAATAAACGAATCAATTGATTCTCTGAAATCTTCTTTCCTAAAAATTCAAAAGGCATGATAAAATCACAAGTTTTATTATATTCAGAACATCCAAATGCAGATGAACCTTTTAGTAAGTTTCCATTTTTGCATTTAGGACAAGCTTTCCCAGCGACTTCTTTTTTCGATTTTGGCTTTGATTTTACAGATTGCTTCGATTCACTCGCAATGACAGTTTCATGAGAAATTCTCACTTTAGATGTGTTAGAACGCACTTCATAGACCAATTCATCTACCATAGCCTTCATGTTTTTGATGAAAGTACCAGCATTGAATTCTCCACGTTCAATTTCTTTCAAGCGTTTTTCCCAACGCCCAGTTAATTCGGCAGATTTTAAGAGTTCGTTGTCAATTAAGTCAATCAATTGTATTCCTGTAGATGTTGGCAGAACCAACTTCTTTTTACGTTCTATGTATTTTCTTCTAAATAAGGTTTCAATAATACTTGCACGCGTAGAAGGTCTTCCAATTCCGTTTTCCTTCATTAACTCACGCATTTCATCATCATCCACCTGCTTACCCGCAGTTTCCATAGCGCGCAATAAACTTGCTTCTGTGAAATTACGTGGTGGTTTGGTTTCTTTTTCTAAGAAGGAAGGTTCGTGTGGCCCTTTTTCCCCTTTTTCAAAAGAAGGCAATGTCATTTGTTCTGTAAGTTCTTTTTTAACGGCACTTTCCTCGGTTTCGAAAGCAACACGCCAACCTTTGGTGATTATCTCTTTTCCAGTTGTTTTAAAAGGCACATCTGCCGCTTTACCAATTACAGAAGTATTGGAAACATCAGAATCTGGATAAAATACACCAATAAACCTTCTTGTAATGATATCATACACTTGTTGCTGATTGTATTGCAATTGTGTTTGTATTCCAGTCGGAATGATAGCGTGGTGATCTGTTACTTTCTTATCATCAAAAACACGTTTCGATTTCTTTATCTTACTTCCTAATAAAGGTTGTGTTAGTTTGCTATAATTTGTTAGTTTACCTAATATCCCTGCAATTTTAGGGTAGACATCATTCGGCAAAAAAGCAGTATCAACTCTTGGATAAGTAACTACTTTCATCTCATATAACTTCTGCACCATTTTTAAGGTTTCATCCGCAGAGAAACCAAACTTATTATTACAATACACTTGCAATCCTGTTAAGTCAAATAATTTGGGTGCGTATTCTTTTCCTTTCTTTTTGGTGACAGAAACTATCTCAAAATCAGATTCCTTTACTTTATTAGCTAAGACCTCACCATCTTCTTTTTTTAAGAAGCGACCATCTTCGTAATTGAAATTGGTATTTCTATACGTAGTCTGCAATTCCCAATATGGTTGTGGCTTAAAATTTTCAATTTCTTTAAAACGATTCACCAACATGGCTAGAGTAGGAGTTTGCACTCTCCCTACAGACAGTACTTGCTTGTACCCACCGAATTTAACGGTGTACAAGCGCGTAGCATTCAATCCTAATAACCAATCTCCAATGGCTCTAGAAAAGCCTGCATAATAGAGGTTATCATATTTTTCTGAAGTCTGTAAGTTTTTAAAACCTTCTTTAATAGCTTCTTCTGTAAGTGAAGAAATCCACAAACGTTGTACTTCTCCTGTATAATTACATTGATTAATCACCCAACGCTGAATCAATTCTCCTTCTTGTCCAGCATCCCCACAATTGATCACAACTGTTGCTTTATTGAATAAGGATTTTACAATGTTGAATTGTTTTTGAATTCCATCATTGCTCGTAACTTTAGTTTCGAATTTTTCTGGAAGCATGGGTAAATTGTTCAAATCCCAACTTTTCCAATGTGGTTTGTAGTCTTTAGGTTCTAGTAATGTACATAAATGACCGAAGGTGTAAGTAACCGCATAACCGTTTCCTTCATAATACCCATCTCGTTTTGTATTGGCACCCAGAATATTAGCAATCTCTCTTGCAACACTTGGTTTCTCTGCAATACATACTTTCATTTATTCGTTTTAAGATATTCGAAAATAATAAATTATTTGGGAATAAAACGGCTGTTTGGTTTTTAAAATATAGATTGTTGTGTTGCTGTAGTAAATGCTTCTAAAAACTCCATTCCTTTATAAGAATTCCCTTTTGCATTTAATTTTGGACTCCAAACTGTAATTACATATTGGTTTGGGTGTATGGCTACAATACCACCACCAACACCACTTTTACCAGCCAAACCAACTTTGAATGCAAACTCTCCAGATTCGTCATAGAAGCCACAGGTTTGCATCAATGCATTTATTCGTTTTGACTGACTTATGGTTAAAATCTGTGTATTGTCATGTGTAGTTTTACCATTGTTGGCTAAAAACGAAAACTGTTCTGACAATTGTTGACAGGTAGATTCTAAAGAGCAAATATCAAAATAGAAGTCCAATACTTTATCAGGTTCATTTTCAATGTTTCCAAATGATTTAATAAAATTGCACAAAGCGATATTTCTATACCCAACAGACTTTTCTGAAGCTGCAATTATAGAGGAGTAATTGACGTTTTTGTCAGTTGATAAACTTCTAATAAATACCAACAAGTCTTCTTTTGGATTCTCTAACTTACTCAGTAGTATGTCAGCAATCACAATAGCACCAGCATTAATAAAAGGATTTCTAGGGATTCCTTTGTCATTTTCTAACTGAACTAACGAATTGAATCCTGTTCCAGAAGGTTCTACACCCAATCGATTCCATAATTCTTCTCCGAGTAATTTATAAGCCAACACCAATGAAAAAACTTTTGAAATACTCTGGATAGAAAAGATGTCTTGAAAATTTCCTATACCAAATTGTTCTGAATGTATGGTTGAAATATGAACACCAAAATTATCAGAATCTACCTTAGCCAATTCAGGTATGTAGGAAGCTTTTTCTCCTTGGTTTTTAGTAGTTTCTATCTTTTCAAAGATTTGTGTAATGAGTTCTTTGTACTTCATACTGGTTTAGTTTTTTTAGGTTGAAAAGTAGTGAAGTTATTGGAACAAATCACAACTATAGTATGGATTCCCCATTTCTTGTGAATGACAAACCTTTAGTTTTGTTTCTTAATAAGAATAAAATTTTTAATTTATCCCATACCTTCTAATAATCGATATTTTGCCGTTTTCAATTTCAAGTACTTCTAGGTTATTTCGTACTCCTGATCTTATTATTTTTTTTGTTTTTTTATCTTCAACGGTATATGTAGCTTGAAATTTAATAATAACTACATTATGTTCATAATTGATTTCAAGAAGTTTTGCTTTGTATGATCTATTGTTTACTTTCCCTCTCCAGTATTCCATCCCTTTTCTAATTCCATCTTTTCCATTAGGTTCTCTAACGTCTGTGGTGTCAAAAGGTAAATGCTGAAGTGCAGCATCATCTGTTAGTAAGTCTAAATAGGCTTCAAGATCTTTTTTTGAAGAATTAGGGGCTTGTGTCTTATTCAATGCGTTAAAATAGTTAAGAGCAAATTCTTTAGGGTTAAATTTGTTTTCTTGAGCATAAGATGTTAATATGCTAATTATTGAGAATGCAGTAAGTAAGATTAGTTTTTTCATTTTTTTTGTTTTTTTTGTTTTTGCGAATCTAATTAATTGTTTTTGTGAAGTTGAACATTTGATGGTCTTTAACAAAATTTTAAAGCAAATCAATATTCTGTTGATCACTTAAGATGTTTCATTCTGTTAACTCCCGCAAAAAAAAAACGGCAGATGTTCTTTCTTTGAAGGTAGTTAACAAAGTAAAACGAAAGACTTATACTATTTTCTATCTAAATGACAATAGCGGCTGTGAAATCTTAATTCATATCCATCATCTCACCATCTTCAGGAATTAGAACTTTCTGTGCAAGGTTGTTTTTTGCCAACAACTTTTTTAGCTTGACACGAGTTAACGGACAATGATTTATTGCTTCCATATGGTTTGCAATCACTTTCCCTGAAGTGGTTTTTACAAATTTAAGTATGTCATCAGTATTCATAATCAATTGCTTAAAAAGATCAAATTGAGCTGCTCCAGTAGCTAAAACACTAATATCAGGTTTATATTCTTTTAAAACTGTATCTACTGCTGTTGTGTAAATGGTATCAGAACTCAAGTAAATAGATTTTTGATTGGGTAACTTCAGGTAAAACCCAATTACATTCCCCATTGGTTTAGCTACAAAACCATACCCATGTTTTGCAGGAATACCTTCAATCGTTCCACCAAGAAAATCTTGTTGCTCCCAGTACTTTAATGATTGTACGACATTTAATCCTCTTTTTTTAAATGCTTTTTCATCTTTTACACCGCAAGTAACGGGAATGTTTTTTTTAATTAATAAGGCAACTGCCTTGTTATCAATATGATCTGGATGTTGATGCGTTATAAGGCAATGTGTTACTTTTTCTAATAGTAAGTTCGTATTATCTGGAAGCGGAACCGTAGGGTTTTTTCTTGCTTTATGTCTGAAAAGAGTAAAAGAGGGCATTATTCCTTGATTCCCTAGCATTGGATCAATAAGAATCACCTCTTTTTCAGTTTCCAGAATCATTGTTGCATTTCTTATGTGATGAATTTTTAACATGTATCTAATTTTAAATGAATACAAAGATCTGTTTACATGCATTCATGCACATTGATTCAAATCAAGAAGTTCGTTTTCTAATTCGACTTAATGTTTCGGGTGTTATATTTAAGTAAGAGGCAATGTGATATTGAGGTATCGACTGAAGCCATTCGGGTTTATAGATAAATAAGTTTTTATATAACTCTTCTGGAGTTTTGGTGACACGGTTGAACTCCTGTTTTCCCTTTTCTTTCAATAATTTTTGAAATGAGGTTTCAACAAAGGATTTTCCGCATTTATATTTTTCTAATAACTCAAAAAAAGGTTGTCTTTCAATACTTAAAACTTCTACAGAAGACAAGCACTCTTGGTTTTTATTCGTTTTTGAATTTTGACTAAACATCAATAGATCAGAAATAAATTGTGATTTCACATAAAAGTTGATATTTATCTCTTTTTCTTCATTAGAATAATATTCTCTAATGAATCCTTTATTTAAAAAGCGAAGCTGCTTTTCTACGGTTTCTGCCTGAAGTAAGATGCTGCCTTTTTTGTATTTCTGAACAGTAAATAGAGAAAATAATTCTGCTAACCCTTGTTGATTCAACGGGAATTCAGTTTTGAAAAATTTAGAAATTTCATTGAAGTCTGTCATTTTGTTGTGCAGTCGTTTTGTGAGTGCATTGTTAGGTTTAAAATTAGAGTTCAAAATATGAAAACTAAATTATTTACTCTTAGCATATCCGTAATAATGTATCAAATCACTTTCTGCAGCGATATACCCAAATGAATTCCAAGAATTACTATTTACTATTTCTTCTAAAATAATTTTAGCTTGTACTTTTTTATTAGTGTAGAAATACCAATTAGCTAATCCGTATTTTACAGCATCTAATGATGGTGTACCTCCTTTAGGTCTTTGAATGGAATCTAAAGGAATGATGTTTTTGTAGAGTTTACATAAGTTGTAGTAACTCATGTTTTCTATAATATCCGCTTTTTCTTTTATCGGTTCTAATAGTTGTTTAGCCAAAACTTCATTTCCTAAACGTCGTTGATTCATATATAACCAATGTGTACTCGAAACAATATTGTCGTCATAATTTCCAGAATTTCTACAATTTAAGAATGCTTCATATGATTTTTGATAGTTGTGTTTTAAATAATAAGCCAATCCCAGATGATACCAGATATTTCCATGTAAAGTACTTACAGGAATGTTTCTTGCATTCGGCATTCCATCTTGTTCTATTTCATTTTCTGTACCATCAATAAGTTTAACTGCAACTAAATAATCTGCAATGGCTTTGTCATACATTCTAAGAGAAATATAACGATGCCCTCTATGTCTGTATAATTTTGGACTATTTGGAAACTTTTTAATCCCATCAGAATAAATATCAATTGCTTCTTTATACTTTGCTAAATAGGCAGTTCTTCTACCATACCAAATAATGTTCTCTTCATTGTTTGGGTTACTGGTGAACTCTTTTTTTGCCTTTTCATATTGCTCTAGCGTTTTTTGTGAAGGGGGCGTTTTTGTAAAACTTTTTCCTAAAGGAGAAGTATATACATCATTAAATTTCGCTTGGGTTTGAGCCTTCGGTTTCTTATGGGCATTATTTTTACAATTGATAAATGAAACGCAACAAAATATAAATAGAAGTAGTACGACAAGTTGTTTTTTCATAGGTTCTTAAAGTTAGTTTACAATAGAACGTGTAAGGTAAATAATATGTTTAAGAGAAGCAAATGAGGTCAAATCCATAAAGTGTTTAGTTGTTGTAGATAGTTTATAACCTCAATATGGATTCCTAGCAATGCAGGAATGACAAACCAGAATTGAATGTCACTTCGAGTGAATTTCGTTTTCATTAGAAAAAAGAAATTTGTATCGAGAAGTAAGTGTTCTCGATACAAATTTGTAACTAGTCTATAGTCTAAGTTTGGATTCCATCTTCCCCAGGATTGACATGTAGTTATGAATTCAAATACGCTTTCAATTCTTCATAGGTTTTAATCTTCTGAAACTTTTTCTCTTTATTTAGTACAGATTCAATTTGAGAAGGAATTTCCACTTTAACGTTTAATGTTTCTTCAACCACGTCTAAAAACTTTACAGGATGTGCAGTTTCTAAGAATACGCACTGTGTGCTTGGATTTTCTTTTAAATATTCTTTTGCGCCTAAATATCCAACAGCGCCGTGAGGGTCTGGAACATAGTTAGATGCGGCATGAATCTCTTTTATCGCTTCTTTAGTAGCAGTATCGGTAAAGGAAAAAGAAGAAAAACTATTTTTCAATTCAGCTATGTTATTGTTGAATAACTCTTGTATTCTGATAAAATTACTTGGGTTCCCAACATCCATAGCGTTAGAAATAGTTGCTTTAGATGGTTTCGGTGTATACACACCATCATTTAAATAATTTAAAACAGTATCATTTACATTGGTAGCTGCCACAAAATGTTTGATGGGTAATCCTAATTTCTGAGCCATAATTCCTGCGCAGATATTACCGAAATTACCACTAGGAACAGAAAAAACCAACTCTTTTTCTTTGTTTTTTAGTTGTTTGTAAGCAAAAAAGAAATAGAACATCTGTGGCAACCAACGAGCAATATTAATAGAGTTGGCAGATGTTAATGTTCTTTTAATCTCGGTATCAAGAAATGCATTCTTCACCATGTCTTGACAATCATCAAAAGCACCATCTACTTTTAAGGCTGTAATATTTTGCCCCAGTGTTGTTAGTTGCTTTTCTTGAATATCACTTACTTTTCCATCTGGATATAAAATCACAACATCTACACCTTTTACATTTAAAAATCCGTTGGCAACTGCGCCACCAGTATCACCAGAAGTAGCAACCAATACTGTTTGCTCTCTGTTTTCTTTGTTGAATTCGCCCAAGCAACGCGCCATAAAACGGGCACCAACATCTTTAAAAGCCATGGTTGGACCATGAAACAATTCTAATGTTGAAATATTCTCCGTAATTGGAACTACTGGAAAATCAAAATTGATGGTTTCTGCAATAATTTCTTTTAATTTCTTTTCTGGAATTTCATCACCAATAAATTGCTTGATTACTTCAAAGGCAATCTCTTCGTTAGAAAAATATTCAATGTTTTTAAAGAAACCTGCCGGTAATGGTGTAATCTTTTCCGGAAAGTACAAGCCTTTGTCTGGAGCCAATCCGTTAATAACTGCTTCTTTAAAAGAAGCTTTTTGGGCTTTGTGATGTAAACTATAATAGTTCATTTTTTTGTTTTTTTTATAATACTTTTATTCCCTTTGCATTGACTTTTGATACATGTACATCAAAATCTATAGCGATATTATTATATACTGAAGCCATTGCTTGGCCTACTTTTTCTGCGGTTTCTTTTCCTTTGCTCAATGCAAAAATAGATGGTCCAGAACCTGAAATACCACTTCCTAATGCACCAGCATCTAATGCTGCTTTTTTGGCGATTTCAAACTCTGGAATCAAAATAGAACGATAGGGCTCTACAATTTCGTCATGTAATGAGCGCCCAATTAATTCGTAGTTGTCGGTGTACAAACCACTAATTAATCCGCCTAAATTACCTAACTGTGTTACCGTTTGTTGTAAACTCACGGTTTGTTTTAGTACAGAACGTGCATCTGAAGTTTTTACTTCAATCTGCGGATGTACAACAGTCGCGAATAATTCTTTTGGAGCATCAATTTTGATGATGTCTAATGGACTATAACTTCTTACCAATGTAAATCCGCCTAAAAGGGCAGGAGCAACGTTATCTGCATGCGCCGTTCCGCTTGCAAGCTTTTCTCCTTCCATTGCAAAATGAACTAATTCTTGTAAAGTAAAAGGTTCTCCTAGTAATTTATTTACTCCAAATACAGCGCCAGCTGAACTTGCAGCTGAACTTCCAATTCCGCTTCCAGGTTTGATGTTTTTATGGATTTCAATTTCGAAACCACAAGTTGCATCTACTTTTTCTAATAAAGCCAGCACAGCAACACCAGCAACATTTTTTTTAGTTTCTAAGGGTAAATCTTGTCCAATGATTTTGGTTATTTCCACACCTTTCTCATTGGTTTTTCTGATAATCATTTCATCACCAACATTGTCTAAACACAGTCCGAGGACATCGAATCCGCAGGAGACATTTGCGATTGTTGCTGGAGCAAAAAGTTTTATTTCTTCCATAATTTATTTATTTCCGATTCTAATTACATCAGCAAATATTCCAGATGCTGTAACATCTGCACCAGCACCAGCACCTTTTATTAATAATGGTTGAACAGGATATCTGTCTGTGAAAAATAATACAATATTATCACTTCCTTCTAAATTGTAAAACGGATGATCAGCCGGAATGTGCTGCAAGCCAACTTTTGCTTTTCCGTTTACAAATTCGGCTACATATTTTAGCTTACAATCTTTATTTGCAGCTTCTTTATAGATGGTTTGAAAATGATCTTCAAATTCAGTTAGACTTGCATAGAAATCAACATTGTTAGTAGTGTTTAAGCTTTTTTGAAGTAAAAAAGAATCATTCTCAATATCTGATAATTCCAATTCAAATCCGCTTTCTCTAGCTAAAATTAAAATCTTACGAGCTACATCAACACCACTTAAATCAATCTTCGGGTCTGGTTCTGTATATCCTTCTCTTTTAGCTGATTGCACTACATCATTAAAAGTAGAACTCTCATTAAAATTATTGAACACATAGTTTAAACTTCCTGATAAAACCGCTTGTATTTTCTGTACTCTATCTCCAGAAGCAATTAAGTTTTTTAAAGTGTCAATAATTGGTAACCCTGCACCAACATTAGTTTCGAATAGAAAGGGGGCATTAAATTTTCTTGAAACTCTTTTCAACGTTTTATAATTCTCAAAAGTTGAAGCACATGCAATTTTATTACAAGTAACTACACCAACATTCTTTCGTAAATATTGCTCATACATTTCAGAAACTTGCTGATTTGCTGTATTATCTACAAAAACACTATTCCGCATATTTAAAGACACTACTTTTTGATAAAACACATCTAAAGTTGTCGGTTCTCCACGTTGTTCTAGATTCTCTTTCCAGTTTGCTAAATCGATCCCTTCTTCATTCACAAACATCTTTCTAGAGTTTGCAATTCCGACTACACGAATATTTAGCTTCAACTGTTCTTTTAAATAGTCTGATTGTTGAGCTATTTGTGCTAGAAAACGCTCTCCAACATTACCAAGACCTGTAACAAACAAGTTTAATTGCTTTAGCTTTTCTTCAAAAAAACGCTCATGTAAGGTGTTTAATGCTTTTTTAGCATCACTTTTATTTACAACTGCAGAAATATTTTTTTCTGAAGCTCCTTGTGCAATCGCTCTAATATTTACATTGTTTTTCCCTAATGCGCTAAACATCTTTCCACTTAGGCCTTGGTGATTCTTCATATTATCGCCAACTAAGGCTAAAATTGCCAAATCAGATTCTACAATAACAGGTTCTACTTTATGTTGATTGATTTCAGTGTCAAATGTTTGGTTGATTGTATTCGTTGCTTTTTCTACATCTACGCTATAAATTCCAATGCAAATAGAATGCTCTGAAGATGCTTGTGTAATAAACACAATGTTGACATCTTGAAAAGAAAGCGTTTCAAATAATCGTTTTGAAAACCCCGGAATTCCGACCATTCCACTTCCTTCAAGTGTTAGCAATGAAATATTCTCTATATATGTAATTCCCTTCACGGGTTTGTTTTGTTCTGTCTTTTTAGTGATTAATGTTCCAACATCCGCAGGAGAAAAGGTGTTTTTTATCACAATGGGGATTCCTTTTTCTAAAACTGGCTGAATCGTAGGAGGGTAGATCACTTTTGCTCCAAAATGAGACAGCTCCATGGCTTCTTGATAGGAAATATGTGGAATAGGAAATGCTTGTTTTACCACACTCGGATTGGCAGTAAACATTCCACTAACATCTGTCCAGATTTGTAATTCTTTCACATCTAAAGCAGCCGCATAAATAGCTGCAGAAAAATCAGAACCACCACGACCTAAAGTTGTTGTTTTACCATCTTCAGTACTTGCTATAAAACCTGGCAATACAGTTACTCGCTCTTTAGCATTGTTAAAATAGTCAATACAATTACTATTCGTTGCTTTAAAATTTACTTGTGCATTCTGAAAATGCTCGCTTGCAATAATTAATTCCCTACTATCTTTGTAAGCAGCATAGATGCTGGATTCTTTAGCTGCTTTAGCAATCACATAAGAAGACAACAACTCACCAAAACTAGCAATGGTTGCTAATGTTTTGGGAGTTAGTTCTTGCAATAAATTACAGCCTTCAAACAAAGTTTCAAGGTGGTTAAAAATTCTTTTTACATAACTAATTACTTCACTTTGGTTTGTTACTGGAATTAATTCTTTAATTATATGAAGGTGATGATTTTCAATCTCTTGTAAAAGTGAATTATACTCTAATTTCTGAACAGCATTTTGAGCAGTTTTTAATAATTTATCTGTTGTTTTTCCAAATGCAGAAACCACTACAATGGTTGTATCTCTTTTAGAAGTTTGTTTTATGATTTCTAAAACTTGACGTATTGATTGACTATTTGCTACGGAGGAACCTCCGAATTTTAAAACTTCCATTTAGAAAATGATAATGTTAATATGTATATAATGTTGAATGTTATTTATCTGATTTCGAATTTTCGAAAAAATAAATATAACCTAAGATGATATGTGAAATAGAAACCCCTAAAGGGTAATGGTAATTGTAGAAATTGTGCGAATATCAAGTACAGTACTACCTGCCACAGATGTAGCTAAAGTAGAAATGATATTTGTTTTTGTAGTATTCACACTGCAAATGTAGAAGTTATTTTAATATGACAAAACATAAAGTGAATTATTATGAATATATTTAAAAACCCGCTTACACTTTTAAGATATCTCAATGTTTTGTTATTTTTTTTGGATATATTTAAATGGGTTTTCATCTTTTTACAAACTATCTATAAAATTTTACTAGACTTTTGCTTGGTGGGGTTACTTAAACAGTACTTGTTTACATGCTCATAAATAAATTAACATATATTATTCAAGTAAGGCTTATGTTAATAGGAGCAAGAAAGAGACTTACAACATGAGTTAATGTGTCTACAACATCTATTCATTAAAAATGATAACTTCATTTATACATTTGTAGCACGACCTAATAAAAAGATTATTAATTTAAACTAAAATAACTATGGACATTAACAATTGGGTACATTCAATTACTGGAGGAATTCATGTAGTATTTTCAATTATTGGATTAATTACTGGAGGATATATTCTTTTAGCTAGAAAAGGTACGGGTAAACATAAAAAAATAGGTTATGTATTCTCAATAGCTCTATTAATAGTAAATATTTCTGCATTATTCATTTATGATTTTAATGATGGTAAGATTAGTGTTTTTCATTTTTTAATCCCAGTATCATTGTTTTTTATGATATATGGAATGTATCCTATGATTATAAAATCAAGAAAAAAAAATAAGCTAGTAAGACATATAATAGGTATGAATGGCGCAGCGATTGGATTATGGGCTGCGGGTGCTACAGAATACTTTGTTCGTGAATTGTCATCTGGTTTAAATAAAAATGAACTAATATTATATTCTACTTTAATATCAATACCATTTGCAATTTTAATTACTAGTTAGTATAACTTATAACATAAAAAAATACACTACCGAAACTTCAAAAAAAGACTAGTCGATGAAAATGAGCTTAAGTAGATATTACTGTATGTATTGAAATATAATTCCTGATTATTGTTTTGATTTATATTCTGTTGGACTCATGCCAAATAATTCTTGAAAACATTTACTAAAATAGGTTTGACTACTAAACCCAACTTGGTAAGCAATTTCTGTTATGTTTCCTGAGTTTTGTTTTAGTAAGTCTGCAGCTCTATGCAATCGATAATTACGAATATAATGAGTCGCAGATTGATTTGTTAACGCTTTTAGCTTTCTATGAACTTGTGATCTACTCATAAATAATTGATTTCCTAAATCCTCAACATTAAACTGGTCATTATCTATATTTTCTTCAACTATATTTTTAATTTTTTGCAAGAATTTTTCTTGTACGGAATTAACCTTTACATCTGTTGGTTTTAAATAAGATTCTTGTTGGTATTTTTTTTGTAATTTTTCTCTAATAGTAATTAGATTTTTAATTCTAATAATAAGTTCTTCTTTATCAAATGGCTTTGTTAAATAATCATCTGCTCCAGTTTGTAAGCCTTCTAATTTATTATCCTGTGAAGCTTTGGCAGTAAGTAATATAATTGGAATATGATTGGTATTTTCAGTCTCTTTTAATTGCTTACATAATTCATAACCATTCATTTTAGGCATCATTACATCACTAATAATTAAATCTGGTATAGATTGATTTGCTTTTTCTACGCCATCTTTACCATCAACAGCTATAGAGATTTTATAGAATGGTTTTAGTATGTCAGAAATGTAATTTCTAATATCTGTATTATCTTCTACAACCAAGACTTCTAAAACATTGTTATTATCACCTTCAAAGACTTTTGGTCGATTAGTTATTTGCTTTTCAACCGTTTTTTCAGGAGTTTCTATAGTTAAAGATTCAGTAGTACTGTTGTCGGTGAAGTTATCTAAAAAGAAAGATGATTTATCTAAAGGAATACGTATAGTAAAAGTTGTTTTAGCTGTTGTACTTTTTACCTTTACATCACCATGATGCAATTCAACTAAATCTTTAACCAAAGCTAAACCAATACCCGTTCCTTCATATTCTCTAGTAGATTCTCCATCAATTTGATAAAATCTATCAAAAATATAAGTCAAGTTTTTTGGTGAAATTTTTTCTCCAGCATTTGAAACGCTTATATAAAGTTGTTGGGTTTTATTTTTTACATCAACTTCTATTGTGGCATTTTTATGGCTAAACTTAATTGCATTTGAAATTAAGTTTGAAATTACTTTTTGTAATTTTTCTTCATCAAAGTAAGCAACTAACTCACCAGCTTTAACTTTTTCAATAGGGTTTCCATTAAACAGAATCTGTAAATTCTTTTCATAACCTAAAGATTCATACAATAACACCGTTTTTTTTATGCTTGGTAAAATATTTTTATGCGAGATGTTTAATTTTAATTCGCCTGCTTCAATTTTTGATAAATCTAATAATTGATTTATCAGTTGAAGTAATCTACTTGCATTTCGTTTCATGGTTTCAGAATCCTGTATCAAGGGGAACTCATTTGGGTTTTCTAATTGTTTGTTTAATAAACCAAGAATTAATGTTAATGGTGTTCTAAACTCATGAGAAATATTTGCAAAAAATTGCGACTTTAATTTATCGCTTTCTTTCAGTTTTTCTGCTTGCTTGGCTAAAGATGCTTTCAGTTCTGTTTGCTTACTTACATAGTAATATTGCACTGCATAAATAATACTAGACACAGCCAAGATATTTAATACAAAAACAATGTTTGTAAATTGATTACTTATATTCCAATCAAAATAATGAGAAACAACATCATTTAGAAAAAAAGCAACAATAACTAGCCCGGCATAGCTTATAAACCAATATATGGTATGCTCTGCTTTAAAAAAGACTAAAGCTCCGACTGGAGCAATAAACGCCCACATTATAACAGCGCTACTTGGAATAAATCCTCCTAAACTTAATTGTAACAGAAATGGCAAAATGAGAATTAAAAATAATTGACTGTTTCTGTAAAACTTGTATTTTTTAGAATAACTAAAATGAAAATAGCTTAAAAGAGATAGAATTCCGTAACTAAAAGGAATAGAAGCAGGTATTAGTAGATCATTGAGAAAATACAAGATACCCCAAATTAATCCAGCAAAAGCAAAAGGAATTGCTAGTACAACTAAGTTAGATTTGTTTGCTTTTTCTTCTTCTGAATCATTTGGATGGTTACCTGATTCAACAATTTTTTTTAAAAAAGGATGCATAGAATCTGTTTTTTTGTTTCTAGATGATTTATAACTCGTCTAAAAATACAAAATATTATTATTCACTTAATTGCATTAACCTTAACTTGTTACATAGTTTAATGCTTATGCAACATCATTTAACAATATGCCTATTTGTTTGCTTAATAATTGAATAAATACTCCTGTTTTTTGAATACTACAATAGTTAATAGAATTGCATCATTCTTTAATTATTAAGTTATAAGTCTAATTTAGATTTGTAATATCAAAACAAGTGAAATAAAAAGTAAAACCTTAAGTGATATGAAAACCAATAAAAAATTAATTTCAGCATTTAGAATTAAAAGAATTCGTGAGCAAGGATATTTTACTCAAACCAATCAAGAGGTATCAGACCTATCTATAGGAATTAGATTTGCATATCAAATATGTGCAACTATTGTGTTTTTTGGAGTGTTTTTTGCAAGTGTAAAAATATTATCAATTGTTTTAGTTGCTGCATTTTTAACTATTGTGCTTCCAAACCATCCTTTTGACTATATATATAACTTACTAATTAGTAGAGTGATAAAAAGACCCAAAGTTCCTAGAAGATCTAAGCAATTAAAGTTTGCCTGTGGAATTGCATTCTTCTGGGTTACTACTGTTATGTATCTTTTTTACAGCAATTTTATGCTACAAGGATATATTTTTGGAGGTGCTTTTTTTGCAGTTGCATTACTTGTGAGTACTACAGATATCTGTATTCCTTCAATTTTTTACAACAAACTATTTAACCAAAACCCAGATTAGAAAGCATGTAATTACAAGTTAATTATAGGTTTCAATTAGAGTTTATTAGCTCTTAGAAATTACTACTTCTGTAGTGATAATAGATTAGTACATCCAAAAATTATCAATATGTAAAACGAACAATCATGAAAATATTTAAAAATATATTTAGAAAAAACACCAAGAAAAAGATTATAAATGATGTAACCCAACAGCAGCTGTCATGGAAAGAATATAAACAAAAATGGCTTACAGAGCATAATATAAATCAATTATTAAAATAAGAAAATATGAATACAATTTTAAAAAATAAGAAAAAAGTAGATCAACAAGATTTAGAAATAAGGGTGAAGGATATGTACAAAAAAGTAGCCTTAGAGCCTGAAGTGGAATACCATTTTGAAATGGGAAGAAAATTAGCCGAAAGAGTACATTATCCTCCAAGTACTTTAGATATAATTCCTAGTCAAGCAATTGAATCTTTTTCTGGAGTTGGTTATTATTTTGACTTAGCTCAATTAGAAAAAGGTGAAGTAGTAGTGGAGTTAGGTAGCGGCTCGGGTATGGATGCATTTTTTGCAGCCACAAAAGTTGGGAAGGCTGGTGAAGTAATTGGTATAGATATGACGGATGAGCAATTGGAAAAATCATCAAGATTACGAGATGAATTTGACTTTAGCCAAGTAATATTTCGTAAAAGTTATATTGAAGAGCTTCCAGTAATGTCTAGTAGCGTAGATGTCGTAATTAGTAATGGTGTTATCAATTTATCTAGCGAAAAAGCAAAAGTATTTAATGAAGCAGCAAGAGTTTTAAAAGCTGGTGGCAGGTTAGCAATTTCTGATATTGTTACTGAAATAAAATTACCAGAGAATATTACTTGTAATGCTACTTTATGGGCAGCATGCATCGGTGGTGCAATGCAAATAGATGGATACAGGCAACTTATAGAAGATGCAGGTTTAGAAATTGTAAAAGTAAAAGAGAATCCTTATGCTTTTATTTCTGATAGCGCACAAGGTGCAACTAAAGAATTTGGAATTAAAAGTGTTTCAATATTAGCAATTAAAAATTAATAACAATTAAATATTAAAAAATGTCAAACACAAAGAAATTAGTAATAACAGTATCGGTAAATTCAAGTAGCGATATTTCTACAGTAGCTTTAACAGTTGCAAATGCAGCGATATCTAAAGGTTTAGAAGTTGGAATATTTTTATCTTCTGAAGGAGTAGAATTAAGTAGAGAAGGAGCAAATGATTATACACATATCCAACCTTTTAAAAAGTTGAATGAATTATTGGAGTCCTTTGCATCAAATGGAGGAGTAATTTGGACTTGTTCTCCTTGTTTTAATCATAGAGGGTTAAATGCAGATGAAATTGTTAAAGGAGCAGTAATAGTAGGAGCAGGGCCAATGTTAGATTGGATTATAGAAGGAGCTCAAACACTATCATTTTAAAGTAAAAATGATGAATAAAAAAGTAATTTATCTTGATTCGCATGCGTCTACGCCTGTGGATCAAGATGTACTTTCTGTAATGCTTCCTTATTTCACAGAGCATTATGGAAATGGAAATCATAAAGCTGGGTGGAAAACAAATTCAGCTGTTGAAAATGCGCGATTTCAAGTTTCAAATTTAATTGGAGCCAAACCATCTGAAATAACTTTTACAAGTGGAGCTACAGAAGCTATTAATATTGCGCTTTTTGGGCTCTTAAAATCTAATGCATCTAAAAGAAACCACATTATTACCCAAAAAACAGAACACCCAGCAATTTTGCAGTCTGTCAATGAAATTAGACGTTTAGGCTATAAAGTAACGATACTAGATGTAGATACTGTTGGAAGAATAAACACTGAAGATTTAAAACAAGCTGCTACAGAACAAACATTGGTTGTTGCTATAATGCTGGCAAATAATGAAATAGGTACTGTGCAGCCTATAAAACAAATTGGAGAAATTTCAAAGAGTGTAGGAGCAAAATTCTTTTGTGATATAACTCAAGGATTGGGTTGGTATCAATTAAATATGAATACTAACTATATAGATATGGCCTCTATATCTGCACATAAAATCTATGGACCTAGAGGAGTTGGGGCACTTTTTGTACGGAAAAAAGCAAACATAAAATTAAAGCCTATTCTATTTGGAGGTGGTCAAGAAAAAGGCATTAGGCCTAGTACAATAAATACACCTGCAATTGTAGGGTTTGGGAAAACTTGTGATATTTTAAATTCAGAATCTAACCGTATATTTGGGCATATAAAAATGCTTCGTGATAGAATGGAAAATCAATTGTTTTCATCAATTGAAGGAATTAAATTAAATGGATGTCCTGAAAATAGACATCCAGGAAATTTGAATATCTCAATCCCAACTATTTCTGGAGAAGTATTAAAAGGGAAACTACCCAATGTAATGTTTTCTACAACATCAGCCTGTTCAAGTACAAGTACGAAGCCATCAAGAGTAATAAAAGCTATACAAGCAAATGATTTAGTCTTAAAGAATTCTTTTAGAATAGGAATAGGTAAGTATAATACAATTGAAGAAATTGATTATGTTGCTAATAAAATAATTGATCTAGTAAAAGAAAAATAGTTAGTTAAAAGGAAATATTTTCTTGATTTCTTAAAATATCTTCAAATGTATCTCTTTGCCTAATTAGGTAATCTACACCGTTATGCACCATTACTTCTGCTGGCTTGTACCTAGAATTGTAATTTGACGTCATAGAAAAACAATATGCACCCGCATTATGAAAACACAATACATCTCCTTCAGTAATTTCACTAATGCGCCTATTAGATCCAAAAGTATCTGTCTCACAGATATACCCGACAACAGAGTAATAGCGTTCTCTTCCTTTTGGTTGTGATATATTGGTGATGTGATGATATGAATCATACATCATTGGTCTTACCAAATGATTAAACCCACTATCAACTCCTGCAAAAACAGTAGATGTAGTTTGTTTTATGACATTTACTTTTGCTAAGAAAAACCCTGCTTCACTTACTAAAAACTTTCCGGGTTCAAACATCAAGGTTAGGTCTTTACCATAATCTTTGCAAAATTGATTGAACCTTTTAGAGAGTTGTTTCCCTAATTGTTCAATATCTGTAGAAATGTCCCCTTCTTTATAGGGTACTTTAAATCCACTTCCGAAATCGATAAAATCAAGATTGTCAAATTGAGCAGCAACATCAAATAGGATTTCTGTTGCTCTAATGAAGGTGTCAATATCTAAAATATCAGAACCTGTGTGCATATGTATTCCGTTAATATGCATCCCCGTATTTTCTACCACTCGTTTAATATGCGGAACTTGATAAATTGAAATACCGAATTTGGAATCGATATGACCAACAGAAATTTTGCTGTTTCCACCAGCCATTACATGTGGATTAATACGTATACAAACTGGTGTTTCTGGATGTTTTTGTCCAAATAACTCTAATATGGATAAGTTATCTATATTAATTTGCACGTCCAATTTTGCTGCTTCTTCAATCTCCTCTAAAGAAACTCCGTTAGGCGTAAAGATGATGTCTTGTGGAGAAAATCCTGCAGCCAAACCTAATTGGACTTCTTGTATGGAAACCGTGTCTAAACCTGCTTTTAACTGATTAAAAACCTTTAATATATTGATATTAGACAAAGCCTTTGTTGCGTAGTTTAACTTTATGCTCTTAACTTTAGAGAACGCATTGATCAATCTGTTGTACTGAGAGGTGATTTTCTCTGTGTCGTATATATATAACGGACTACCGTATTTCTGAGATAAGGCAACTAAAGCTTCACTGGTCATAATAATATTGTTTATTTATGACGCAAATGTAGTAAACTAAAGGTTTTTTAAGTTATTTATAGTAAATTCTAACAAATTGTTTAAAAATGTGTTATTTGAATTTCACTGCAACTTTTTCTGCAATTTTAACAATGACTTCTGTAGCTTTTAAAATTGATTCAAGAGGAACATATTCATATCTACCATGAAAATTATGTCCTCCAGCAAAAATATTGGGGCATGGCAAACCTTTGTAGGATAATTGAGAACCATCGGTTCCTCCACGAATGGCCTTAATTAAAGGTGTAATACCAATATCTTTCATTGCTTCTTCGGCAATATCTACAATATGCATCACTGGAGTTACCTTTTCCTTCATATTAAAGTATTGATCTTTAATAACAACAGAAATTAAATCTTTCCCTAGTTTTTCATTCATTGACGTTGCAATATTTTCAAAATCAGATTTGCGTTGTAAAAACAAGTCCATATCATGATCTCTAATAATATATTCTAATGTAGTTTTTTCTACTGTTCCGTGCATATCGTGTAGATGAAAGAAACCCTCATAGCCAGTAGTTTTTTCAGGAACTTCATTTGTTGGGAGTTTTGTAATAAACTCATTAGCGATTAACATAGAATTGATCATTTTTCCTTTAGCATAACCAGGATGCACAATTTTACCTTCAATAGTAACTTTTGCGCCTGCTGCATTAAAGTTTTCATATTCTAATTCTCCAACCTGACTTCCATCCATTGTGTACGCCCATTCAGCTCCAAATTTAGCGACATCAAATAAATGTGCACCTTTACCTACTTCTTCATCTGGAGTGAAACAAATTCTGATATCTCCATGTTTAATTTCAGGATGTTGAATCAGGTATTCCATTGCAGAAACAATCTCCGTAACACCAGCTTTATCATCTGCACCTAAAAGAGTAGTGCCATCTGTTGTAATTATAGTTTGTTCTTTATATTGTAATAAATCCTCAAAATAACTTGGAGATAAAACAATATTTTCTCTTTGATTTAAAATGATGTCTTTTCCATCATAATTCTCGTGGATTTGTGGTTTTACATTTGCTCCAGTAAAATCTGGACTTGTATCAATATGGGCTACAAAACCAATTGTTGGAACCTTATAATCAAGATTACTAGGTGCTGTTGCCATAATATAGCAGTTCTCATCTAAGGAAATGTCAGATAGACCTATTTCTTCTAATTCATTCACTAACTTATTAGCTAAGTCCCATTGTTTTTCTGTGCTTGGAAAGGCAGGATTATTTGGGTCTGATTCTGTGTCAACAGTTACATAACTGATAAATCTATTGAGTATGTGTTCTTTATTCAGATTCATTAAAAGTGATTGATTTTAGTAATTTGATAGCTTTACAAAAGCGAGAACTCACTGCTTTTTCTCCGTAAACCTCTGTTTTTAAGTGAAAAGAATTTCTGTCGTTTTGCTGGACAAATATGTTTATAATTTGATAAGAAAACTTTCCCTTTTTTCCTTTGGATATAGAGTAGTAAGCAGGGTATTTATTAAAATTATAATTGTTTGATTTAACATTCTTTAGTTGCAGTAAAGAATCATTTTCAAATAATAATCTCTTAAATTTCTCATCAAATTTATAGGCTTTGGATAGCTGTGTAATATCAATTAATACTGTTTTTTTTAATTGTTTTGTAGTGTCTGCAAAGTATATTGATGACTGCATTTCGTCATTAAATAAATTGATTTTCCAGTGTTTAGGGATTTTAGCAGAGAATTTGTTTTTTGTGTCAAAAACTGTTTTTGTTTCTCCTAAGAAAAAAGATGAATTACAAGAGAATTCATTTTCAATTTCATCACCTGATTTACACGAGATAACCAATAAAACAATCAAAGCAACTCTAATAATTAGCTTCATTTAAATCGTTTTATTTTAAAATTAACTTACCAATTTTTTTATATCCAGATAACCAAGCTGTTTTATTATCAACAAATTTAATTGCATAATAACCATCTTTGCTAATATTTGTCCAAGTTAACCCACCATCATTAGAGAAAGAAACTCCAGTTTTACCAACTGCAATAATTTCCTTTCCTTTTGTGCCAGGAATGTATTGTACACAACTTTTATAATTTGGTGCTTTACCATCTGCAACTAAAGTCCAAGTTTCACCACCATCTGTGGTGATTGCTTTGTTTGCTTTATTATCGTCTGGTTTAGAAAAATTCCCTCCCATAATAATTCCAATATTCTCATTATAAAAATCTACAGAATAGATTCCTTGCGGTCCATCTCCTTGAATAATAGGGGTGTCAATAATTTTCCAAGATTTTCCTTTATCAGAAGATTTTAACACTCTTGCTCTAGTTCCTCCAGTTACCACCCAAATGGTGTTTTTTACAAATGCAATATTTGTATTACTTGCTGCAAAAGATGCTTCTCCTTCTTTAACTTCTGGTAATTTAGAGCAATCAATTTTGTTCCAAGTGTCACCGCCATCATAGGTCATTATAATAGAGGTGCAACCATCTATTGGATCTCCAATAGCAATTCCGGTTTTATCATCTAAAAAAGTCATCGCATCGTAGAAAACTTTTGCGCCTTTTTCTATGTATACTATTTCTTTATTTCCGTTTGTTATTTTATATAATAATGCTGGGTTTGCAATAGATAACGCAAAAATACTTGATGTTGTTTTTGCTATACTTCTAAAATGAGGTGTTATAGAATCTTGATAGGTAATAAAGTCAAAGCTCCAGGTTTTTCCACTATCTTCTGTTAAACCAATATCTCCACGAGACCCTGCAAAAAGCATTTCACTTTCACTAATTGCATGAATTGCTCTGATACTTGTGCTATCCATATCAATTTTTTGAATGCTAACAGATTCAAAACTTCGTACGATATATTCTTGCTTACAAGAAAAAAGAATAAAAGTACAGCAAATTAAAAGTAGATTTCGTTTCATTTTTTATATTTTAGTGCGACTAATTTACAATATTGCTAGATTTAAAAGCAAATAGTTTTTAAATTTCTCATCAATTTATTTACGAAGATTAAATATGGAGTATCAAAAGAAAGCATTGGTTATTTCTGGAGGTGGAAGCAAGGGGGCTTTTGCTGGTGGAGTTGCACAATACTTGATGAATGAAAAAAAGAAGGAATATGATATTTTGATAGGGACTTCTACAGGTAGTTTAATGGTTTCTCATTTGGCATTGGGTAGAATTGAATCGTTGAAAAAAATATACACGAATGTAAATCAAAAAACAATTTTCAGTAATAATCCGTTTGTGGTTAAAAAAGTACACGGCGAAAAAGTGATTACCATTAATCACCTGAATACACTTTGGAATTTTGTTAATGGGAGAAAGACATTTGGAGAAAGTAAAAATTTACGAAAGTTAATTCGTAAAAATATTACAGAAGAAATATTTTTAGAAATATTAAAGGCTGAAAAAGAGGTGGTGATTACGGTTTCAAATTTATCTGCGAACAGAATTGAGTACAAAACATTGAGTGAATGTAGTTACACTGATTTTTGTGATTGGATATGGGCCTCTTGCAATTATATTCCGTTTATGAGTTTGTTAGAAAAAAATGGATGTCAATATGCAGATGGTGGTTTTGGTTGTCTGGTGCCAATTAGAGAAGCCATTTTACGAGGAGCAAAAGAAGTTGATGCTATTATATTAGAAACGGAGGTGAATCAGATTAATAGAATGAAATCTAAAAACCCGTTTTCGTTATTGTTTGATGTGTTTGACTTTATGTTAGAACATGTAGAAAGGCACAATATTACCATCGGAAAATTATCTGCAAAACATCATGATGTACAATTGAATTTATATTACACACCAACAGTTCTAACTACAAATTCGTTAGTTTTTGATAAAAAATTGATGACCAAATGGTGGCAATCTGGTTTTGAGCATGCAAAGACTAAAAATGAAAGTTTAATGAATGATTTCAGACCTAATATTTTAGAGAAAGATAAATAATACTTAATTATAGAAAATGAAAAAAATAGCTCAATCGCTTATATTAATTACATGCTTATTTAGTTTTAATGCCTTTAGTCAGTCTGAAGAACTAAGTATAAAAGGAAAATGGGTGGACAAAGAAATGCAAGTTGAATATAATTTCACAAGTAATACGAAAGCTTCTTTTTCTCAAATGGGATACGGAATGTCGGTTTCATACAAGATAGATTTCTCCAAACCAACATATTGGATTGACTTTACAATGCAGCGTGGCGGAAACAAAATGAAAATACCGGGCTTACTAAGAGTGATAAATAAAGATACTATTTGGATTGAGCAATTTGCTCCATATTCAAAACACCCTACACACTTTTCTAAAGATTTTATATCTAGATCAAGGACAATTCATGTGTTGGTTAGAAATAAATCTTAGTTGATTCATTTCGATAGGCTATTTATTACAAGGTCTACTTTATGATTATTTAAATTCTAAGTACATATTATTACTTGTAGGCTGTGCTAACTTCGAATTATAAAACTCTTTAAACGAACTTTTTCTTGATGCTTGTTGACCTTTTGATCCTGTTGTGATGTACGTCACTGCTCTATTTAATAAAGGGTCAGAGATTTCTCCTAAAACACCAAGATTACTGTAATCTTCGGCTATTAATATATTTGGAGTAAACCCTTCAATGCTATTCTCTCCAAGTTTATTTTTAATCTCCAAAACGATGGGTTGCATTGCCCATGTATGATTTGGGTTGATGTTTTCTTTGTTATACATTTTTGGAGAATCATATAAGGTAATCGATCCTACATATTTCCCGTGGGTTTTTGTGCCAATAGTTCTGACATCGATATAAGGATTCAATCCGTTAATAACCAATTCTGATGCGGATGCAGAACTGTTGGTTGTAATAAAATAGACTCTATCTAAAGATAAACTGTTGATACTTTCCTGAATAGTACCATTATTAATTTGATTTGTAAATTTTTCTTCTAGACTGGAGTTACTGATGCTGATTTTATCATTCCATTGTTTTTTGGCAAATAATTGCCCGGTAAATTGTCCAGTTATCATACTTGATAAATAAACTGCTGTTCTAACAGAGCCACCACCGTTGTATCTTAGATCGATAATTAGATCTGTAATTCCCTCATTTTTTAACACCAAGAAAGCTGCATTTAGCTCGTCATCAAAATTTGTTGTAAAGCTATTGTACATTAAATAGCCGATTTTTTTGCTTCCCGAATTGATTGTTTTAGTAATGAAGACTGGATTCTCAGTGTATTCTGATTTGGTTAAAGAAATTGACATTCCGTTTGATGTAGGATTCCCGTTATTATAATCAGCAAGATTAATTGAATAATCTAGATTGTCTGAGAATAATAAGCTTCGATAATTATTAATGTTTAGTCTCGTGTTGTTTACGGCATTAAAAATCATTCCTCTTTTTACATTTTTGATGCTAGCATCTGTATTAGGTAATACATAGCGTACATAGCCAAAAACATCTGTTGTACTTCCTCTTTCAAAGACCAATCCAAACTCTACTCCATTGTGCAGTGAAATACCCTGAAAAGAATTTTCTAAAGCATTGTAATCCTCAACAATCCATGACCACTTATCTATGGTTTCTCTTTGATATAATAAATTTTCAAAAAACTGTACTGAATTTGGTTCTGAGCTTAAAAATTGATGATAGCTATCCGAATTTAAAAAACGGTTATCAGTTAAGTTTGCTACATTACCTTGCCATAAGTAGAAGGTGTTTAAACCTTTCCAAATAAAATCATTCACTTCTAAATTTTCTGAAGGAGTAACTTTTATTTTTGTACAAGAAACTAGTGTGAAGATTATTAATAAAAAGAAAGTAGCCTTTTTTGTCATCTTAATTCGTATTTGGTAAGTCCCTTTTAATAAACATGCCAATGTCTACTAATCTTTGTCTATTAAAAGAACTAAATAAAAATTCAAAATTATTTGGATTGCAAATTACTGGAGGTGAAGGAGGAATGTTATTAACTAAACTTAGAACTTCATTTAATAATGGGTCTGAAGTCTCACCTAATTCACCTAAGTTTAAGATGTCTTCTTGAGTACAAATTCTCATATCAGGTGTAAATCCATCATTAAAAGTAGCGTTGTCATTATTTAAAAACTCTAATACAATTGGTTGTAGTGCATAGGTGTGATTTAGATTTCTACCAAAGAAATTATAATCAATTGAATTGTATAAGGTAATTGAACCTGTATTATTTCCATTCGTATCAACACTATTAATAATATGTACGTTTATATAGCTATTTAAACTGTTAATTAACAACTCTATACTAGAAGAACTTCCATTCATAAGGATATAAACATCGGTTAATTCTAAGCTGTTTATTGAAGTGGTGGCATTGATTTTATCAGTAAAGTTGGTAATTAATGAATCTGGTTGATGCTTTTCAAACCAAGGTTGTGCCTTAGTATTCCAACGTTCTTTTAAGAAGGGTTGCCCTGTGAATTGCCCCGTAATCATACTTGAAATTTTATTGATATTTTCTACAAAACCACCACCTCCAATATTATAGCGTAAATCTAGTATTAGTTGATTAACTCCCTGTGTTTTAAACTGTAAAAAAGTAGTATTTAAAGAGTTAATGTAATTACTAGAAAAGTCATTGTTATACAAAAGGTAACCAATATTATTTGATCCACTAACAATATTCTTTGATAGAAAGATAGGTGAATGTGTAAACCCTGATTTTGCTAACGGAATTGTTCTAGGGGTTTTTACGGTACTTACAAGTATAGAATCTGCTACAACATCTACACCGTTAAAGCTAGCCATATATAATTCATAAGAATCTGATCCTTCTAGTAATGTTCTAAAATTATCTCTAGTTAACTGAGTGTCATCTACTGCATAAAAAAACTCACCTCTTTTAATCGGTTGGTTAGAGGCGTCTGAATTTGGTAAAATATAATGAACATAACCTAGCACATTTTCTGTGCTTCCTGGTTCGGCAATAATACCATATTCCATTCCATGTGTTATAGAGGTTCTAATCTCTGGTTCTATAATTAGATTGTTATCACTAATTAACACTGATTTACTATCGCTACTTGAGCCTTGAGAAGTTAAACTTGTGAATAAATCTTCTGGAGTCGAAAATTGCCTTAAGAAATTATTTAATTCTGGTTGAGAGTTAAAACGTCTATCAGATAAATTTGGAATCAGATCTTGATTTAAATAATAAGCATTCAACGATTTCCATATAAAATCATTGATTTCAACATCGATTGGGATTTCGTCTTCTTTTGTACAACTGTAAAAGGTGACTAAAACAAAAAAAGAAAGAAATAATTTATAGAGGGTTTTCATCAAGTATAGGTTTAAAGAAAGCTAATATTTATGTAACGCAATTTAGAGAATTATAGTACATTTAAAAAATTGATGTAACAAATTTATTTATCCGTCGTCGTAAAGGTGTAGAATCAATAATATTAAACGTTTTTACAATTATAACTATAACTAACTAATGAATCAATCAGACTTTTTAAAATCTGTTATCCCATTTAAAGACAAAGTCTTTCGTTTAGCCAAGAGGCTACTAGTATCTACTGAAGAAGCAGAAGATGCAACGCAAGAATTGTATTTCAAATTATGGAAAAACAGAGAGAAGATCGCCCAATACAAAAATGTTGAAGCATTTGCCATGACCATGACAAAAAATTATTGTTTTGATCGATTAAAATCAAAGCAGGCATCAAATTTAACATTGGTTCATAGTAATTATAAAGAAAAAGATACTCCTTTAGAAAAAAAATTAGAGTATCAAGATAGTGTTAGCCAAGTACATTTGCTAATTGAGAAGTTGCCAGAAAAACAAAAGTTGGTTATTCAATTAAGAGACATAGAAGAATACGATTTTGAAGAGATCGGAAAAATGTTAGACTTAAAACCAACAGCCGTTAGAGTGGCCTTGTCAAGAGCAAGAAAAACAATAAGAGAAGAACTAATAAAACATCACAATTATGGAATTATCTAATATAGAACAACTGTTAGAGAAATATCAAAACGCTGAAACATCTTTGCAAGAAGAAGCAACCTTAAAAAACTATTTTTCAGAAGGTAATGTTGCTACTCATTTACAAGAATATGAAAGCATGTTTAATTATTTCGCTATTAGCAAATCAGAAACATCTACAAAACCAATCCAATTAAACCCTAAGAAGAAAACGAATTGGAAATGGTTATCAGTAGCAGCGTCTGTAGCCTTATTAGTAAGCGTGTATATAGGTGATGGTTATTTAAAAGAACAAGAAGCCAGAGCCCAATATGCAGAAGTGATGAGTACATTAAAAATGCTATCTACGACCCTTAATAAGGGGACTGAAGCAGTAGCAAGTTTATATGTCTACGAAGACACTGTAAATAAAATATTAAAAACCAAGTAAAGTAAAATAATAGTAAAACCAAGTAAACACAGAAATTATGAAAAAAATAATCGTATTAATAGCCCTAATAATTACCCCAGCATTAAGTTTTGGACAATCAATATTTGATAAATTAGAAAATATGGATGAAGTGTCGTCTTTTATCATCAATAAAGATGCATTCCAATTGCTACAAAAATTCAATCTAGATGAAGGAAAGGATAATGAAGTAACAGAAATCTTTTCTATGGTTGAGAACTTAAATGAATTAAAAGTATTTAAAACAAACGACTCTAAGGTTGCAGCAACCATGGAAACGATGGTGAAGACTGCTGTTAAAAAAGCGAAATTAACAGAGTTAATGAGATTTAAAGACAAAGGGTCAAAAGCAAAAATATATGTAAAAACAGATGGAAACAAAGATACTGTAAGTGAAGTATTAATGTATGTAAGTGGAGTTAGTGAAATGACTGGTGGACACGCAGAATCTGTAATTGTATCTTTAACTGGAGTTATTGACATTAATAAGTTATCTAAATTAGCAGATAAGTTTACCAATGAAGGTAAGAAGTCTAAAAAGTAATACAGATTTTCTGAATAAAAAATTGCTAGAAAAAATATTCATTTAAAACAAACTCAATGAAAAAAATAACAACATTAATAATCGCCTTAGTAGTTTCATTCTCATTTACATCTTGTAATGAAGATTCTTTACAAGGCTACTTAGTTAAAAGTCAAGAAAAATCTGGATTTATAACTTTTGATGTACCAGCAAGTATATTGCAAATTAAAACAGATGATGTCTCGGAAGCAACAAAAGCAACGTTAAATACATTGAAAAAAATCAATATCGTTGCCTTACCTTTTAATAATGACAATGGAGAAGCTGTGAAAACAGAAAAAGCATTATTAGATAAAATCTTTAAAGGATCTGAATACAAAAGCTTAATGCGTTTTACAGAGCAAGGTATTAAAGTGAATCTACTTTATACCGGTAATGGAGATGAAATTGATGAAGTAATTGCTTATGGATATTCAAGTAAATTTGGAGTTGGAATTGCTAGAATATTAGGAGACAATATGAATCCTTCTGATATCATGAAAATGATGAATGAAGTAAAGTTTGACTCTAGTGGTATCGATTTAAAACAATTCAGTGCGATTTTTTCAGAAAAAAAATAACATTGACATATAATTTCAAAGCCCAAATTCTTAATTGAATTTGGGCTTTTTCTTTTTAACGACCCATTAACACCAATGCATCTTAATTTTATTACATTTGAAACTTTAAGAAGAGCAATTAATTATGAGGATTCAAAAGATATTTTTTTTATGTAGCGTATTATTTATTTTCCTAGGAAATGCACAAACAAAAGATCCGTTATCTATATATAGAAAAGAAAAAGATAAAACACATGCTTTAGAGCATACAAAGCTAAAAGTGTCTTTCGATTTTATAAAGAAAGAAATGCTAGGGGAAGCTTGGATTACTTTAAATCCTTATTTCTATACTACTGATAAAGTGATGCTAGATGCGAAAGCAATGTTGATTCACAGTATTTCCTTAAATAATAAAGTGTTAGAGTTTTTTAGCTATGACAATTCAAAAATAAATATACAGCTACCTAAAAAGTATAAAAAAGGAGAAAGCTTTACTTTATACATTAAATACACGGCGCGTCCAGAAAAAGTACAACAGCAAGGTAGCGCAGCAATTACCCAAGCTAAGGGATTGTATTTTATCAATGCCGATGGATCTGATAAAAATAAGCCAACGCAAATTTGGACCCAAGGAGAAACAGAAGCAAGTAGCTGCTGGTTTCCGACAATCGATAGTCCAAATCAAAAAACATCACAAGAAATTTACATCACCGTTCCGGATAAATATAAAACACTTTCTAATGGAAAATTAGAAAGTCAAACAACTAATTCTGACGGAACAAGAACAGATTACTGGAATTTCACAAAGAAGCATGCTCCGTACTTGTTTTTTATGGGAATTGGTGAGTTTGAGATTGTAAAAGATAGTTATAAAAACATTCCGGTTGAGTATTATGTTGAGAAGAAATATGTGCCGTATGCAAAAGATATTTTTGGTAATACTCCAGAAATGATGGCCTTTTTCTCTAAAATAACAGGAATTGAATATCCATGGAATAAATACAGTCAGATTATTGGTAGAGATTATGTAAGTGGAGCCATGGAGAATACAACGGCGGTGATTCATGGAGAGCAAGCCTATCAAGTTCCTGGTCAATTAATCGATGGGAACATTCAAGAAAATACAATAGCACACGAATTATTTCATCATTGGTTTGGAAATCTGGTTACAGCTGAAAGCTGGAGTAATTTAACGTTGAACGAATCATTTGCAAATTATAGCGAGTATTTATGGAGAGAGTATAAATATGGGAAGCTTGATGCGGATGCTCATCTGTTAGAAACGATTGATGGATATAAGCAAGATGCAAATTTTGATAAAAACTTAGTCCGTTTTCAATATACAGACAAAGAAGATATGTTTGATGCTGTAAGCTATAATAAAGGCGGAGTTGTATTGCATATGTTACGGAATTACGTTGATGATGAAGCATTCTTTGCTAGTTTAAACATGTATTTAACGGATAACAAATACAAATCTGCAGAAGTACATCAATTGCGATTGGCTTTTGAAAAAGTAACTGGGAAAGATTTGAACTGGTTTTTTAATCAATGGTATTTTTCAAACGGGCATCCAAAGATTCAAGTGAGTTATGATTATAATACCCTAGAGAGAAAAGTAACCGTAAATATTTATCAAACAGAAAAAGAGTTTCAATTTCCATTAACAATAGACATTGTAGAAAATGGCGAAATAACTAGAAAAAGAGTCTTTGTAGACGGCAAAGACGCCTCTTTTGTGTTTTCGTATAAAGATACTCCAGAAATTATTTTAGTGAACGCAGACGGTGCTCTATTAGCTGATTTCACAGAGTCGAAAACAAAAGAGCAGTACATCAAACAATTAAAATATGCCAGCTACTATGGTCATAAAAAAAAGGCTTTAGAAGAAATAGCAAAATTGCAAGAAGATAAAAAAGCATTTAATGCTGTAGCAAATGCAATGAGCAACTCTTTTTATAAAATTAGAAAATTAGCAGTAGAGCAGATTAATCTATTTAATAAATTCTCAAAAAGGGCTGCTATAGATAAACTTAAAAAAATTGCATTAAATGATAAAAAGACAGTCGTTAGAGCTGCGGCTATTGAAACTCTAGGGAAGCTGACAGAGCCAGAGCTAATGCCTATTTTCCAAGAATCGTTAAAAAGCAAATCGTACAGTGTGCTAGGAAAAACATTGGTAGCTATTTATTACATAGATAAACCTGCTGCAATAAAACTTTCTAAACAATTGCCAGATGATGTTCGAAAAATCATCGCCACACCTTTAACTCGAATATTTATTGAGGAAAATGACGATAGTGAATTGGTGTTCATTGCTAAAAATGTATTATCTGGAATGTATTTAACTGGAGATAATAGCATAAAGTCTTTGTACAACAAAGCTTATGAGAAAATATCTAAAAGCAATAATACTGAAGCAATACAAAATCTAGTGGATGATATGGTTGCAAAGGGAGTTCAGTTTAAAAAATTTAATTTTGACAAGACGGCTATCAATTTAATGCGTCAAATGGTAGATTTCCAAAAGAAGAGTGGTGTTAGTAATCGAAATAAGCATATAGAGATTATTAGAACAGGTATGAGCAGATTGTTAAACTAGTCTACTACTTACATTAAAATAAAAAAAAACAAGCCTTTAGAAGAGATTCTAAAGGCTTATTTTTTGTATTCATCAAAGGTACCGTCAGAATAAAAAACAACAATTCGCTGTATCTTCTTTTCGGTTTGTTGTGTGCTTGCAATTTCTGGTTCCTGAAATAGGGGAGAGGAAGTAGTCCCTGTTTCTATAATCTTTTTAGGGAAAGTTCCTTTTCCATTTAATAGCCAATATATATCTACATCTTTAAAAGTACTTGTAACTTTTAAAATAAAATCCAAGCTTGGTTTATTTCTTCCAGATAGAATATGTGAAATACTAGATCGTTGCACGGCAATTTTATCTGCGAATAATGAGGCCGTTAAACGATGGTATTCCATCACTTTTTTTAATCTATTTGTAAATTCACTGCTGTTTACCATTGTAAATTATTTAACACATTACAAATGTAAATTATTATATCATACTGTGAAAGTTTACTTTTGTAATTTTTTGAACACGTCTAAACATATCAAATCATTACTTTAGTTAAGTGCGTTTAAATTACCGTGTGTCAGGCAATTAAAACGCAATCATAGATATCACTTATACTGCGGGTAGGTAGGTTGATCGTAAATTACATATCTATTTTAAGTACATGTAATCTAGTTACAATTGTGGTTTGTAAACGAAACAACGCCGGTTACAAATGTGATTTTTAAAGTATTTACTTTTGTGAAAAAATCACTAGCGAAGCTCAAGTTGAATTTGTATTTTTGTCGAAGGAATTTTACAATGGAAATTATCAATTTAGAAAATCTAGCAGCGAACTATCAGAACCAAAAAGAAACTGCTCTTTTCGGAAAATGGATTCACTACAAACACATTTCTCCGATTTTATCTAAATTATCTGATAATTTAGAAGTTTCAGTAATCGGTGAGTCTGAGCAGAACACGCCTATTCATAGCGTGAGATTTGGAACTGGACCAAAAAGAATTCTCCTTTGGACACAAATGCATGGAAACGAGAGTACAGGAACCAAAGCTATTTTTGATTTTTTTAACTGCATTGCTCATTCTAATGATGCCATTTATAAAAGAATCCTAAAAGAATGCACAGTGCTTTGCGTCCCAATGCTAAACCCTGATGGATCTTTTAATTATACGCGCGTAAATGCTAATAATGTTGACCTAAATAGAGATGCAGTTGTTAAAAAAGCTAAAGAAAGCAGGTTGCTAAGGCGAGTTTTAGATGAATTTAACCCTCTATTTTGTTTTAATCTACATGACCAAAGAACCATTTTCGGAGTAGAAGAAACTCTAAACCCTGCTACAATTTCATTTTTAGCGCCATCTGAAGAAAAAACACGCATGCTTACTAAGGGCAGAAAGGAAACAATGAATGTAATTATAGCAATGAATTCATTACTTCAAAAGGTTATTCCGAATCACATTGGTAGATATACTGACGAGTTTTACCCAACAGCAACAGGGGATAATTTCCAGAAATTAGGATACAATACCATCTTGATTGAGGCAGGCCATTATCCTGATGATTACGACAGGGAAGAAACAAGAAAGTTTAATTTCTACGCCATAGTACAAGGGATTTATCACATTGCAACGACAAATGACTTTACTAATTATGAGTCGTATTTTGAGATCCCAAACAATCAAAAGAACTTTTTTGATATTATAGAAAATGGCAATAAAGGATACCTCTATGTAGATAAAATTATTGATGGAAAATTTACTACAGAGAAAAAGCTAGAAAAGGAAGGTGACTTATCTGACTTTATCGGGCATTCAGTAAATCTTTAAAAAAAATACATATTTTTTAATGTTTTTGTTTTTATTTTAAATATAATTCATATTTTTGCTGTATTGTTTGAATAATATACAAAAATAATGAAGAAATTTGTTTTAGATGAAATTGATCACCAAATCTTAGATGTGTTGATTGAAAATGCAAGAACTCCTTTTACTGATATTGCAAAAAAGCTATTAGTGTCTGCAGGAACTATTCATGTACGTGTTAAAAAAATGGAAGATGAAGGAATCATTCAAGGCTCTACATTGACCTTAAATTACGAAAAAATGGGCTATTCATTTATTGCTCATGTTGGTGTTTTTCTAGAAAAATCTTCAATGACACAAAAAGTAATTGAAGCTTTACGTCAAATTCCGAATATAACTGTAGCCTATGTAACAGCAGGTAAATACAATATTTTTTGTAAAGTTAGAGCAAGAGACACAGGCAACGCAAAAGACATTATTTATATGATTGATGATATCAATGGTGTAAGCAGAACTGAAACGATGATCTCTTTAGAAGAAAGTATCAATGATAAAAAACGTATGATGCACGCAATTTTTAAAGAATTATAAATTATATATTTTAATAAAACACAATCCTTATCAATTTTTGATAAGGATTTTTTATTTTTAGAACAACAATTAAATTGAAAACGCAATAGAATGAAACACGTTTCTAAACTACCAAATGTAGCAACAACCATTTTTACTACTATGAGTAATTTGGCTAAAGAGCACAATGCTATCAATCTTTCTCAAGGTTTCCCAAACTTTAAAAGCGATCAAAAATTAATTGATTTAGTTGTAAAAGCAATGAATTCTGGTTTTAACCAATATGCACCAATGTTGGGCGCATTGACATTGCGAGAAGCAATTTCCGCTAAATTTCAGAATCTATATCAAACAACGTATAATCCAGACAATGAAATCGTAATTACCTGTGGAGCAACTCAGGCTATTTTTACAATTATTTCAACGTTTATTCACTCAGGTGATGAAGTAATCTTATTTAAACCTGCTTATGATTGTTACGAACCTGCAATTACGGTAAATGGTGGGAAACCTATTGCTATTCAATTAAACTACCCTAATTATAAAGTAGATTGGAAACGGGTCGAAAGCCAAATCAATCAAAAAACAAAAATGATCATCATCAACACACCTCAAAATCCTTGCGGGACAATATTTTCTAAAGAAGATATGCTGGAATTGGAGCGCATCACAAAAGACACAAATATTATTGTATTGAGTGATGAAGTATATGAACACATGGTTTTTGATGGATTAACGCACCAAAGTGCTTGCTTATTTCCTGACTTAAAAAAACGGACATTTATTACCGCATCTTTCGGAAAGACATTTCACAATACAGGTTGGAAACTTGGCTATTGTTGTGGCCCAAAAGAATTAATGAAAGAATTCATTAAGGTGCATCAGTTTAACGTGTACTGCGTCAACCATCCAACACAAATTGCAATCGCAGAATACATGAGTGACCCGAGTAATTACACTAGTTTATCACAGTTATTTCAACAGAAAAGAGATTTGTTTTTGGACGCCATTAAGAGCTCTAAATTTAAAAGTATTCCTAGTCAAGCTACGTATTTTCAAGTGTTGGATTATTCTGAGATTACTGATGAAAACGATGTTGAATATGCTAAAAGATTAACCAAAGAAAATGGATTGGCAGCAATTCCATTATCCGTTTTTAATGACAACAACTTAGACGAGAAAGTATTGCGTTTTTGTTTTGCTAAGACTGATGAAACATTATTAAATGCTGCGAAAATCTTAAACTCTATTTAAACAAATTTTAGTACATTGTTACGCCTTTAAAAAAACAGTACAATTACATGATTCAACAAGTCGACTTCACCAAACATAAGTTCTCAAAAGACACACTTATACATTTGTATAAATCAATGTTAAAACCTCGTTTAATAGAGGAGAAAATGTTGATTTTATTACGCCAGGGGAAAATCTCTAAATGGTTTTCTGGTATTGGTCAAGAAGCTATTTCTGTAGGAGTTACAGCTGCTTTATTAAAGGATGAATACATCTTACCGATGCATCGTAATTTAGGTGTTTTTACAACAAGAGAAATCCCATTATATAGATTATTTTCTCAGTGGCAAGGAAAAGCAAATGGGTTTACAAAAGGTAGAGATCGTAGTTTTCATTTTGGAACACAAGAATATAATATTGTTGGAATGATTTCGCATTTGGGTCCGCAGTTAGGAATTGCAGATGGAATTGCATTGGCAAATAAAATTAAAAAAAACAATCAAGTTTGCGTCGTTTTTACTGGAGATGGAGGAACAAGTGAAGGAGATTTTCATGAAGCATTAAATGTGGCATCTGTTTGGAGTTTGCCGGTATTGTTTTGTGTTGAGAATAACGGATATGGATTATCTACACCAACTTCTGAGCAATTTAACTGTGAAAACATTGCTGACAAAGGAATTGGCTATGGAATGGAAAGTCATATTATAGACGGTAACAATATTGTAGAAGTGTATGGTAAGGTTTCTGAATTAGCAGAAAGTGTTCGTGAAAACCCAAGACCCATCTTATTAGAGTTCAAAACCTTTAGAATGCGTGGGCATGAAGAAGCGAGTGGGACCAAATATGTATCACAAGATTTATTGGATACTTGGGCAGTAAAAGATCCTTTAGAGAATTTCCAAGCTTATTTAAGAGCAGAAAACATACTAACTGAACAAGATGAAGTTAGGTTTAAAGAAGATATCGTTCATGAAATTAATGAACATTTACAAATGGCTTATGACGAACCAACAATTACAGTTGATTTAAAAACCGAATTAAATGATGTTTTTAAAGACTTTGAGCCAGAAACTATTAATCCATCAACAGAAACCAAGAAAATTCGTTTAGTAGATGCTATTTCTGATGGTTTGCGCCAATCTATGGAACAACATGATGACTTAATCATCATGGGACAAGATGTTGCAGAGTATGGTGGTGTTTTTAAAATAACAGATGGCTTTTTAGAGCAATTTGGAAAAGACAGAGTAAGAAACACGCCAATATGTGAATCTGCCATTGTTTCTGCAGCTTATGGTTTGTCTATAAACGGAATGAAAGCAGTGATGGAAATGCAATTTTCAGATTTTGCTTCTACAGGATTCAACCCAATCGTAAATTTATTGGCAAAATCTCATTATCGCTGGGGTCAACCTGCTGACGTTGTGGTTAGGATGCCTTGTGGAGCTGGTGTTGGAGCAGGGCCATTTCATTCGCAAACCAACGAAGCTTGGTTTACTAAAACTCCAGGTTTAAAAGTAGTATATCCTGCATTTCCTGTGGATGCAAAAGGTTTATTAGCTTCAGCAATTAATGACCCAAATCCGGTATTGTTCTTTGAACACAAAGCATTGTATCGATCTATATACCAAGAAGTACCTGAGAATTATTATACTTTACCAATAGGAAAATCTGCGACTTTAAAAGAAGGAAATGACGTTACTATTATTACCTATGGAGCTGGCGTTCATTGGGCTTTAGAAACATTGGATAAAAATTCGGAAATCTCTGCAGATTTAATAGATTTAAGAACTTTACAACCGCTGGATGTTGACGCTATTTATTCTTCTGTTAGAAAAACAGGAAAAGCAATTGTGTTACAAGAAGACTCATTATTTGGCGGTATCGCTAGTGAAATTTCTGCATTGATTACAGAAAACTGTTTTAATGAATTGGATGCAGCTGTAAAACGTGTTGGAAGTATAGAAACTCCTATTCCGTTTCAAAAAGAATTAGAGAATCAATACTTGGCCAAGCATCAGTTTGAAACTATTCTAAAAGAACTGTTGACCTTTTAAATTTCTCTTAATATATAATTAACTATTCTCTTGTTATTTAGAATCATTCTAATATATTTACCTTTTTAAAAATATATCATGAAGAAAATAACAAATAGAGGATTACACAGAGACATTGCTTATTTTTATGTAGGTTTATTAATTATGTTTTCATTTTCTGGAATCATTTTAAATCACCGACAAGATATCTATCCAAAGGAGTATGTTATCGATTCTAAAAAAGTGAATATCACCTTGCCAGAAGACGCAAAGGAAATTAACAAAGAATTTCTAGTAAACGCTACCAAAGAATTGAAGTTAACTTATGAAAATCATCGTATTAGAAATGGTTCTCTAAGAGTCTATTTTGATGGAAGGGCTATTTTAGATGCAGATATAAAAACTGGTAAAGGAATTCTAGAGTTTAAACGATTGGTTCCATTTGTTGGACAATCTATTTTACTACATCAAACAACCAACTCATTTTGGATTTGGTATTCAGATATTTTCGGAATTTCAATATTAGTGCTTTCATTTACAGGGATGTTTATCTCAGCAGGTAAAAACACTTTTAAGAAACGTGGTTGGAAATTAGCCTTAGCAGGGTTGTTATTCCCAGTAATCTTCTTATTGCTATTAGCCTAAGTAGTAGCTATCTTCTTTGGTAAGAGTTTGATTAAAATTAGACACATCAATCCACAGACAAAGAACCCTATAAATAATGGCAATGCAGTTTCAGTTACATAACTTCCAATAAAAGTTGCAATTGGAACTGCCATTATTGTAGAAACAAATCCGTTAATAGCAGCACCAACTCCAGCAATATGACCAACAGGCTGCATAGCCAATGCTCTTAAATTTCCAAATAAAAATCCCAAGGCAAAGAACTCTAATCCGCAAAAAGTCAAGAATATTTCTATACTTGGATTTATAGCACTATTAAAATAGATGATTGCGTAAAGTAGTGGTATCAACATAAAAACAATTGTAAATACAGATACCAGTTTTAACATTCCGAAACGCATTACAAAGGTTCCGTTTAAAAAAGTAGCAAAACCAACAGCAATTGCCAATCCTGCAAATATATACGGAAACTCTTCTGTTAAACCGTATTGCACTTGAAAAATATGTTGTGAAGCACTTAGGTACACCATAAAAGAACCGGTCACAAAACCAGAAACTAATGTAAAAATAACCGCTTGCCTATGTTTAAAAAACTCTTTTGTACCATCAATAAATAAACGCATTTTAAATTTTTTTCGTTTTTCAACTGGTAATGTTTCTGGTTGACGTCTCCATAACCAAAACATAATCAACACACCTACAATTAATTGACTATTAAAAATAGCTTTCCAGCCATAAGCATCTAGAATAATTTTACCAATTGCTGGTGCTATAACAGGTACTAGTATAAAAATCACCACTATAAACGACATAATTTTCGCCATATAATCTCCACTAAAACTATCTCTAACCATCGCAATACTAATCGTTCTAGGAGCAGCAAGTCCGATTCCTTGTAAAATTCTCCCTACTACCATTACCTCTATGCTGGTTGCAGAAATACAAATAAAACTAGCAACAACAAATACTGAAAACCCCATATAAATAACGGGCTTCCTACCCAAACTATCAGAAATAGGTCCGAATATTAATTGACCAAAACCTAAGCCAAGAAAAATCATGGTTACCAATAATTGATTGTCAGTTGAATCTTGAATTCCGATTGAAATTCCGATATGTTCTAATGCTGGTAATAAAGCATCAATAGACAGGGCAACGATTGACATTAATGAAGCCATTAATGCAATAAATTCTAATTTTGAGGTGTTTTTTGTAGGCATGCAACAAATGTACTTCATTTGCTTATGAAGATGTTTTGTTTACTATTAATATTTTTTATCTTGCTATAAAAATTTCAACTAACTTCTTTATCCTTATAAGAAACCTACTGATTTTAAGCATGATACTGCTACTGTCATGTTGAATAGATACCCCGGAAAACATTTCAAAAAGTATTGATTTTATTAATTCTGTTGTAGAGAATATAGAAAACAAAACGTTTGACAACACTAGTTTGATGTGGTATAAAAAAGCTGCTGAGAAATGGGGGAAAGTATTGCCTGTAGGGAATGAAAGAATTGGAGCGATGATTTTTGGAGGAGTAGAAGAAGATAAAACTCATTTTTCTGTTCAAAACTTAGATGTGTTAAACTTTGAAGACAGTATTTTTGACCATGTAATTTGTAGTGTTGTATTGCATTTTGCACAAAATACTTAGCATTTTTTTAAATATGTTTTCTGAATTGGTTCGAGTAGCAAAAATGAATGGAACAATTTTTGTGCGAATGACATCAATTCAAGGTTTGGAAAACGTTGTAAAACCAATCTCTGAAGGAGTATACATCTTATTATTAAAAAAGAACGAATAAATAATATACATTAACTTAAAAACAAGAATTATGATACAGCGAATTATAACAATTCTTATTTGTTGTGCATTTATTAGTTGTGCAACTAAAAAGAATTCGGTTTCTCCACAAGAATTAGACACTCTACATGCATTAATTAAATCAAAAAAAATAAACATAGTTTCTCATAGAGCCTTACCAATTATGAGTAATGCTATGCAGCAAGTATTAAATACTCAGATTTTAGGCCCTGGTAATTCTGGCAGTTCAATAGATATAATGAGTACAGTTAATTATGTGAAAATTGCAGGAGATAGCATTTCTATTAGTTTACCATTTTTTGGCGAATTACATTCAAGTACAGCTACAAATTCGAATGATCATTCTATTTCTTTTGAGGGGAAACTTACAGAATTTTCTAGTACTTATAATGATCAGAAGAAAAATTACAAACTACTAATACATTTTAAAATGAAAAGAGAACGTTTTAAAATGTACATCACAATATTTCCTAATCACACTACAAGTATTAGTATATTAACAAGTCATAGATCTTCAATTGGATATAGAGGAGCAATAGCTAAAAGCAATTAATCATTCTTTTTAAATAATATAATATAA
>MAAC01017906.1_pt1 | contig 47198 bp, 50 predicted proteins | sample 1115981 | NCBI WGS metagenome assembly MAAC01 (sample SAMN04961126, study PRJNA320927) | seawater metagenome | isolation source: sample BD02T64 sea water enriched with oil for 64 days | place: USA:Gulf of Mexico | collected 2013-07-27 | reverse complement strand
ACGAGAATCGATTAATTGTAAGTCATATAATGCTCTTAATTTCTCTTCTACAGTAACTTCTTTCTTTTTAGCCATTGCTTATAAATACTTTACAGGATTGGTGTTTGTGTTTGATAAAAGGACTGCAAAATTAGGCATTTTTTTTGTAAGATGCGCTACTAAAATATTTTTTGTGTATTGTTCACTTTCATAGTGCCCAATATCGGCTAATAATATGCTATTTTCCGCTGTAAAAAAGTCGTGATATTTGAGATCTGCAGTTATAAATGCATCTGCCTGAGCATTTTTTGCTGCTTGTATAGCAAAACTTCCGGAGCCTCCTAAAACGGCTATTCTTTTAATCGGTTTCCCTATTAAGGAAGAGTGTCTCACACATTGTGTTTGCATTGATTCCTTAATGTGTTTTAAAAAATCAGACTCTTGCATTGGATTCTTAAATTCCCCAATCATTCCCATACCTATGTGTTGATTTTTGTTTTCTAATGTTATGATTTCATAGGCCACTTCTTCATAGGGATGATTATTAAACAGTGTTTGTAATATTATGGATTCTAAATGTTTGGTAAATGTAATTGTGAGTTTTATTTCGGGTTCATATTGTGTTGTTCCCGGTTTTCCAATGGTGGGATTTGAGTTTTCATTACCGTTAAAAGTACCTGTTCCATTAATATTAAAACTACAATGGTCATAATTACCAATTGCCCCGGCTCCAACTTTAAACAACGCTTCCCGTAGCTTGTCTATGCCTTTTTCTGGGATATATGTCGTTAACTTCTTTATGTTTCCGTTTTGCGGAATTAATATTTTTCTATTTATTAGTCCAAGTTGTTCACATATTTTATCATTTACTCCTAGTAATGCATTGTCTAAAGCAGTGTGAATTGCAAAAAGTGAAATATCATGCTTTATAGCTTTCATTACAACCCGTTCAACATATGTTTTACCGGTTAACTTTTTTAGCCCTTTAAAAATAATTGGATGAAAACTAACAATGAGGTTGCAATTGTTATCAATGGCCTCATCTATAACCGATTCTAAGGTGTCTAGGGTAACGAGAACACCTGTTAACTTGCTTTTTGTATCACCTACAAGTAGACCAACGTTATCAAATCCTTCAGCATAGGCTAATGGAGATAATTCTTCTAAGTGATGTATTACATCTTGGACTATCATAAATTTTCTGTTTAAGTTCAAACCTACACATTTTTTTTCATTTTAGTTTATCATTAAAATTGAAAATCAGGATTAAACATATTACATTACCCCATTTCTTATATTATTTCTTTTCAGAGGAAAGATAAATAATTACATTCGTTGTTATGAAATTGTTGCGAAAACTATTATTTCCTATTGTGCCTGTTTATTACGTCGTAACCTGGTTACGCAATTTATGTTATGATAGCGGTATTTTTAAATCAAAATCTTACGAACTTCCAATTATTTGTGTTGGAAATTTAAGTGTTGGAGGAACTGGAAAAACACCAATGATTGAGTATTTAATTTCTATACTAAAGGAAGATTATAAAGTTGCAACCCTTAGTAGGGGCTATAAACGATCTACGAAAGGCTTTCAAATGGCCAATACAGGGTCTTCTGCTTCTTCAATTGGAGATGAACCTTTTCAATTTTTTCAAAAATATAAATCAATTATAGTTAGTGTTGATTCCGACAGGCAAAATGGGATTTCCGAATTGCAAAAAACTGAAAACTCACCAGAAATAATTTTATTAGATGATGCATTTCAACATCGACGGGTAAAGGCAGGTTTAAATATACTCCTAACGACCTTCGATAAATTATATATGAACGATTTTGCCTTACCAACAGGTGATTTACGCGAGCCTAAGTCGGGAGCAAAACGAGCTGATATTATAGTGGTTACAAAATGCCCTAATAATGTGAGTGACAAAAAAAAGAAGGCGATATTGAATCGTATAAACCCATTAGCCAATCAAATGGTGTTTTTTAGCGAGATTCAATATTCAGAGACTTTGTATTCTAATAATGATCCTAAACCCATGTCCTATTTAAAAGACAAAAAGTTCACCCTTGTAACTGGAATAGCTAATGCAAATCCTCTTTTAAAATACTTGAATGATGAAGGGTATAATTACGAGCACCTTAATTTTAAAGATCATCATTCTTTTTCAGAAAATGAAATTAAGTGCCTTAGTAATAAAGAACTATTGCTTACTACTGAAAAGGATTTTACAAGATTAAAAGATAGAATACCTGTTAGTAAATTGTATTATTTGCCTATTAAAGTTAGTGTTTCTGAAAGTGAAAAATTTAACACTCGTATCCTGGACTTCGTGTCTAGTTACTAGGCAGACGCTGCGCTTTTATTATTCTTACTTAATGCCTCGTACAATTTCTTTTCAAAATCTTCCTGTTTAAATGGTTTGGAGATGATATCATTAAATCCAGCAGCATCAAATTCAGGCATTTTATCTTCCAAGGTAACTGCGGTCAGTGCAAAAATAGTAAGTTCTTTATCGAAACTTCTAATTCTCTTTGTCGCTTCTAATCCGCTAATTCCTGGCATGTGAATGTCCATAAGTACAAGGTTGTAATCAATTTCTTTTACCTGCTCGACGGCATCTTCACCATTATCAACAACATCACATTTTAAATTCATTTTGTTTAAAATCTTCTTAGTGATCATTTGGTTAATTTTATTATCCTCAACGACCAATATTTTTACGGATGAAAGATCTAGATTATTGATGTCTTTAGCATAATCGTTCTTTTGAACTATGGCAACTTCTTCAGATTCTTGAAGTGGAAGTTCAACAAAGAAACTCGTTCCCTGACCAAGTTCACTTTTTAAATAAATTTTTCCTTTGAGTATTTGTATTAATCCTTTTACAATAGACAGACCAAGTCCGGTACCGCCATATTTACGATTAATTTGAACGGACCCTTGTGAGAAACTTTCGAACATACTATCCTGTTTCTCTTTCGTGATTCCAATACCATTATCTTCAACTTCAAGACGTATGCTGTGCATTTTTTTAGACTTACTCAATTGGGTTACTCTCACCCAAATATCTCCATCTTTTGTAAACTTAATTGAGTTACCAATTAAGTTTATTAGTATTTGCGAAATTTTTAATTGATCACCATCGAATGATTCCGGTAACTTTTCGTCGTATTCGATATGTAATTTGGTGTTATTGTCTAATGCCGAATTATTTAAAGCTGCAATAACATTCTCAACCTTGACTTTCAAGTTGAACACTTCTGGATCTAGTTCTACTTTGTTCGCTTCAATCTTATTTATTTGTAGAATATCATTAATAAAAGTCAATAAATAATCTCCAGAGAATTTTAAAGATTTTAAATGTTGTATTTGCTCAGGATTAGGGTTTTCATCTAGAAGCATATTTGTTAAGCCTGTAACTGCATACAGTGGTGTCCTAAGCTCATGAGTAACTGTAGATAAGAAATTTGTTTTGGTTTTTGCAGCGATTTCTGCTCTTTCCTTTTCCGTTAATAATTCTTCGTTTTTACGATACAACATATTGTTGGTTTTTAACCTAATATTATTGTTTTTGTATAACGAAAGTGTAAGTAAGGATAGAATTGTTATTAGTCCAACACTTAATATTGTGGTAAGCCTACCTAAGCCATCCTTTTCCAAATTATCCGCTTCGTCTGAATTTGCCTCACTATTATCACCAGGAATAGATGAATCTTTTGCTTCTGATGTTGAAACATCTCGTTTTTCATTTAAAATGGAATCATTAAGTGTGATATACATTTTTAAATTTGAGTTCGCCAGTTGAAAGTTCCCAGTAATTTCATAGATATTACTCAATAGCTGATAACTTTCGCTAAGAATCTTTAACGAACCACTAGTTTTGGCTAATTCAGAACCGTTTAATGCTTGAGTTAACGCTTTTTCATATTTAACTTGCTTTAAAGCAATAGCACCACTTTGAAGAAGTGCAGCACTTTGGATTGATATTAACTTATGCTTTTTAGATAAAAGTATGGCCTCATCTACTAATGTATTTGCTCGATCCAAATCATCAAGACCAATGTAAGTTTGGGCTTCGCTTAACATTACTTCAGCCATAAGTGCATTGAGGTTCTCTTCTTCAAAAATTGCTTTTGAAGACTTAAAATATTCTAGTGCATCAGCATAATCTTTTTTTCCTAAATATATGAGACCACATGTGTATCTTGAAATGGCTAAATTAATTTTATCATCAATTCGGCTCTGAATATTCATGGCCTTCAATATAATAATTGTCGCTTTTTGATAATCTCCAATGTTGTATTGCAGATTGGCAATTTTGGATAGAATTATTCCTTGCTCTTTTTCGTCTTTTATTTCCTCAGCTACAATTAATGCTTTGTCAAGAATACTAATAGCGCTGTAAAAATTAGATTTTAGAGTTTCTTGAGTGGCGTTCTTTTTAAAAACTCCTATATTATTCTTTTTCAAAGCAATATCTCCCTCAGTGTTATTTTGAGAGTAAATGCAGGTCGTTAATAGGACTAAAAAAGCAAAAATGTTATATTTGATTTGGGACATTTCAGATCATTTTATCGACAAATATAACTATTTATTCGACAAAATGCACGTTTTTCGAATATTTATACATTTCGTCAAGATATTATTTTGCTGACATTTTGTAAATTAAATCTATTATTCTAGTAGAATATCCTGTCTCATTATCGTACCATCCGATGATCTTTACCATTTTTCCAATTACTGAAGTCATCTGAGCATCGAATATACAAGAATTTGGATTTCCTACAATATCAATTGAAACAATAGGATCTTCAGTATATTCCAAAACCCCTTTATATTTTGTTTCTGAAGCCAACTTAAATGCATCGTTAATGTCGTCTACAGAAACATTTTTACTCACATTAAAAGTTATATCTGTTAGTGAACCGTTGGCAACAGGAACGCGTATACCGCATCCACCAATAACATTGGATAGTTTAGGGAATATTTTAGTCAATGCTTTTGCTGCACCGGTAGTTGTTGGTACTATGGACTGTCCAGCGGCTCTTGCGCGTCTTAAATCTCGATGAGGCTGATCGTGCAAGCTTTGATCTGTAGTATAAGAATGTACGGTAGTTATATAAGCTTGATTAATACCGCAGAGATCATCAATTACTTTAATCATTGGTGCCGCGTTATTTGTTGTACAGGATGCATTAGATACAATAAGCTCATCTCCAGTTAGTATATGATCATTAATACCCAAGACAACTGTTTTTATAGCATCATCGGTTGGAGGCACCGAAAGTATAACCCGAGAAGCGCCATTAGTAATATGATATTGAAGCTCTTTTAATGATTTGAATTTTCCGGTAGCTTCAACAACAAAATCAACACTGTAAGGATCCCAGTCTATGTTTTCAATTTTTTTGTGATTTAAAAGAGGGATTTTCGAGTCGTTTACAATAATGGTATTCTCACTATTGCTGATATCCGTTTTAAAAATGCCATGAATACTATCGTATTTTAGTAAATGACTTAAGGTTTTGGCATCTGCTAAGTCATTAATTGCAACAACTTGAATGTTTTCATGTTCTTGAAGTAGTCTAAAAACACGCCTACCTATTCTGCCAAAGCCATTGATAGCAATATTTATCATATTTAATTAATATGTTTTTGTGCTTTATAGGATGATCTTACAAGTGCACTACTTTCAACATGTCTGAACCCTAGATTTAATCCAATTTCTTCGTATTCTTTAAATTGGTCGGGCGTAATAAACTCTTTTACGGGTAAATGTTTTTTACTTGGTTGTAAGTATTGACCAATAGTAACAATATCTACATTGGCATCTTTAAGTTCGTGTAGTGTTTCTATAACTTCCTCACGTTGTTCCCCTAAACCTAGCATCAATCCAGTTTTAGTACGACGTTGACCCTGATTTTTTAAATAGTTTAACACCCCGAGACTTCGGTCATATTTTGCTTGGATACGAACTTCACGAGTTAACCTTCTAACGGTTTCCATATTATGAGATACCACTTCTGGAGCGACATCTAATATTCGATCTAAATGTTGTTCGATGCCTTGAAAATCTGGAATTAATGTTTCCAGAGTTGTTTCAGGATTCATTCTACGAACAGCTTTAACGGTCTCTGCCCACATAATACTTCCCATATCTTTAAGGTCATCACGATCAACACTTGTCAATACAGCATGTTTTATTTTCATAAGCTTTATTGATCTAGAAACTTTTTCAGGTTCATCCCAGTCTACTGTTTCAGGACGACCGGTTTTTACACCACAAAAGCCACAAGACCTAGTGCAAATATTTCCTAAAATCATAAAGGTTGCAGTGCCTTCACCCCAGCATTCGCCCATATTAGGGCAGCTACCAGAGGTACATATTGTATTCAGTTCATATTTATCAACTAAACTGCGAAGCTCTGTGTATTTCTTGCCTGTTGGCAATTTAACCCGAAGCCATTTTGGTTTAGCTTGACGTTGTGGAACTGTATTTGAAGTTGTGTCCATACTCATAGGTATTGTAAATCTGGAGGCAAAGATACAAAGTATTCCCTTAATAAAACCTTATAATATTGTGAGATACCATATGCTAAATCCAATTAAAAAAAGGATACCTAACCAGCTAAGTATATGTAGTTTTAAAGAAGGTCTTGATGCTTTTGGTGTATGCGTACTACAAATCAATCTATAATTAATAATCGCATAAAAAGGGGCGGTTAAAAACGATAGGATTGTTGCGATTTTTATGAGTAATCCCATTTCTGAAGCAAAAACATAAAAGATAACTACGGTTCCAACGGCCAAGACTAAAATCCAAAATAGATAACCTCTCTTGAAAGTGTTTTTAAAAAGTAGTTGGGTTGTTTTGTGCATCGCTCGGGGAGAGGCATCGAGTGTTGTGAGTGTGGTGCTAAACATTGTCGTAAAAGCAGCAATTCCAATTATTACATAAGCCCAATTCCCAAGACTACTGGTATACATTTCAATTAATTGGTTTGAGAATACGGCAGCTGAATTACTAAAGCTTTCGCCACTGTTAAACATGACCAGGGCGCCAAGAAGCACAAAGCCAATTCCTAAAATTATGGTGCTAATGTACCCGATATTAAAATCGAATAATGCAGATTTCGGAGTGAAATTGGCATCATTTTTTTTCTTCTCTATAGCCCATAGGGAGTGCCAAACGGAAATATCTAAAGGTGCGGGCATCCAACCCATAAACGCAATAAGGAATCCAATTTCCATGGTTTCTTTAGGTAATATTTGAACAAGTGAGAGTGGCGTGTCGTTATTATTAATTGCTGCAATTACTGCAGCGATAGTACTTAAGGTTAGTGTAATTATTATAATTTTTATGAGAACATCTAATAATTTGTATCGCCCCACGATAAGTAATAGTAAGCAAATTGCCAATATGACTACCGTCCAAATTTCAACACTTATAAAATTGCCAAATAATGATGATGCCAATCCAGCTGTAACTATGGTTACTGCTGTTTGGATGCTAAACATTGTTGCAAAGGTTAATATATAATAGGCTATTAAAATACCATTTCCCATTTTTTTATACCCATCCAATAGACTTTCGCCAGTTGCTGCTGCATATCTGGGACCATATTGAAAAAAGGGATATTTAAATAGATTAACTAAAAGTAACGCCCATAATAAGCCTAAGCCAAAATCGGCTCCTGCTCTTGTTGATTGGACCAAGTGGGAAACACCAATAGCAGCACCAGCAAACAATAACCCAGGACCGAGATTTTTTATGCTAAAGCCCATTATTTTTTTTGAATGATCTCGGCAAGTAATTTTTTTGCTCGAAGGAGTTTTACTTTTATATTACTCATTGGTTCATCCAATGTGGATGCAATTTCTTGGTAACTCAATTCTTGAAAGTATCTTAAATTAATGACCTCTTGATAATGTGGTTTTAATTTTTTTATATCGTGAAGTAGTTTGGTAAGATTCTGTTCTGTAATAATTTTATCTTCAGGAGATGGAGATTCATCAATGATAGATTTAACTCGATTATCATCATTATCAAGAGTATTATTCGAAATTGTGGTTTTCTTCATTCTAAGAAAATCAATATGAATATTTTTTGATATTGTTAATAGCCAAGTTTTAAACTTGTATTTTTCATTATAAGAATCAATTTTATCAAAAGCTTTGGAAAAAGTTTGAATAGTGATGTCCTCTGCATCATTTTCATTTTCAGTACGTTTTAGCTGAAAACCATATACATCGTTCCAAAAGGTGTCTAGCAAATAATTGAATGCTATTTGGTTGCGTTCTTTTGCTTTTTTAATGGCTTGTTCTATTTCCAATGATGGGGTTTTGAAGTAAGATTTGTTATAAAGATAACTAATTGTGATAAAATTAAAAATAATTCCAATAAGGGAAGTATAATCAAAGTGTCGGTTTCACTTAATTTTTTTGCTGATTTGCCAATACTAATATATTGAAATAGAAATCTTATGGCGACTAAGGATATAACAATTTTCCATTTAAATAAAACTAAGATTAATGCAATTCCAAGACTCCAGAATAATAATTGACTCATGTAAAAGAGTCTCAAAAGGAACTTGTGCTTCGTTTTGTAGTGTTCTACAGTAGATGTTTTCTGTCTCTTTAGATTAATCCAATTCTTATATGATGTCACTGGTTGGGCTTCGGTGAAGCTGTCTTTTGTAAAACAAATTTCCGTATTTTTAGAGTTAGCGATTTGATTTACAAACAAGTCATCATCACCCGATCTAACAGCCATATGACTCATGAATCCATTTGCTTTAAAAAATTCTTCCTTTCTATAGGCTAAATTTCTACCTACTGCCATATAGGGTATTCCTAATTTTGTATATGAAAAATACTGAATAGCAGTGAGTAAAGTATCAAATCTAATAAGTTTATTAAGCAGACTATATTTTCGTTTTTTATAAGCGCCATATCCTATTACCAAAGATTTAGTATTGCTAAAATGGCAACTCATTTCTTTTATCCAATTTCTAGAAAGCGGATTACAATCGGCATTAGTAAATAGTAAAAAGGTGTTTGAGGCCGCTTTGATTCCCAAGGTTATTGCATATTTTTTATTGCCCCAAAAAGCTTCTATTGGTTTTACATTTACAATTTTTATTTGTTGGTATTTAGTAGCATATTGCTCCATAATTTCAAGCGTATTATCATTTGAGCCATCATTAACTAAAATGATTTCAAATTCTGGATACTCCTGGTCTATAACAGATGGCAAAAATTGCTGTAGATTATCAGCTTCATTTTTAGCGCAAATTATTACCGAAATAGCAATGTTTTTTTGCTTTGGGTTTTTGTTTTTTGCGAAAGCAAACTTTGCAAAAATAAAGCCATAATAAATTAATTGAATAAAAACAATAAAGGTAAAAGTGTAAAAGAGGAGATCTAACACGTCCTTTTAGTTAAGAATGTTGTGTGTCGTTACAATCTTTAAATTGATCTGGGCTTTTTCCACAAAACCCACAAGCTTCACCTTCAGTGTTAATCATAGGGTTTTGACTGGCACAAGTTCCAGCGAACTTGCCATCTTTTTTAGCCCAAATTTTAATTGCAATCCCTGCTATTGCAAGGCTTAATAGTACTAAGGTTATTAAAAGAAGTTTCATGCCTGTTTCTCGATGTATATTATATGGTGCAAAGATACGGCTTTCAATTATAATTTTGTAAAAGTTTTATTAAAGCTGTTAGCTAAAGTTTGATTATATTTAAAACAGGCAAGTTTTTGTGACTTTATATCAAAAAGGGGTCTTATTAATAATCGAAATATGTTTATTGTTAATTAAAACTTTTCGTGTGAAAAAAGAGATAGCAGAATTATTTGGAACTTTTTGTTTGGTGCTATTTGGCTGCGGTGCCGCTGCTATTGCTGGGGAGTCAGTTGGAGCAGTTTCCGGACTTGGTTTATTAGGAATTTCGTTAGCCTTTGGTTTGGCGGTTGTTGTAATGGTATATACTATTGGACCGATATCAGGTTGTCATATTAACCCAGCTATTTCTATAGGGATGTTAGTGGCAGGAAAACTTTCTTTGAAAGATACTATTGGCTATATCATCGCTCAATGTTTGGGTGCTATTTTAGCGGCACTAATGTTATATATACTATTAGATGGACAAAATGGATTTGTCGCTGGAGAATGGGCATATGGGTCAAATGGATGGGGAGAAGGATATTTGGGTAATTATACCATGCAATCCGCTTTTTTTGCTGAGGTCGTTTTTACCGCTATATTTTTAATTGTTATTCTTGCAGTTACATCTCGATTAGGAAATACAACTATGGCAGGAATGGCCATTGGGTTATCCTTAGTATTAACACATATGGTTGTTATTCCAATTACTGGAACTTCAGTAAATCCAGCTAGAAGTTTAGGACCTGCATTGTTTGCTCAAGGTTTGGCTTTGGAGCAATTGTGGTTATTTTTAATTGCACCTGTTATTGGAGCAATAGGGGGAACTTTAATATGGACTCATGGAATCGCAACTTCCAAAAATTAAAATAAAAAAGCCTCACTATTAGCGAGGCTTTTTTTATGTGTTTAAGAAACTTATTTAATTGTCCTTTTTAAGCGGAATTTGTGCTACGGAATTTTCAATTGATCCATTTTTATTACCGCCCTTAGGCTCTATTGTAATACTTAAACTAATGGCATCTTCTATATATGGTACCGATTTTAACTTTCGATCGGAAATATCGAGAATTCCTAAGTTGACCATTTTATCTTGTAATTTAGCCCACATTTGATAGCACTGTTCTTCAGTAAGTTCAGGAAGTGATACCACATCAATCAATGACGATTTTTCAATAGGATTAATATAAGCTACTGTTTTAAGGTCTTTTGCTCTATCATTACCACGTAACACATACTTCTCTGTTTCAGGGTTGTTAAGCTTCATAAACTGTCTCATGACATCGTCAAGCTTATCATTATTACTGTTGATGTCATCTCTCAAATCAAAAATTTCATCAGCAATCGTGTTATTTTCGTTTAACAATGTCTGGTTCTGATTATATAACAGGTAAGATGTACCTGCAAAAATGAGAGCAGCAATACTAGCGGCAATACTCAACCAAAAAGGTGATTTTCGACTCGAATGAAGCTGTATCACCGGTTTCTTATCTATGGCTGCAATAATAGCATCCAAAGTCCCAGAAGGAGGGATGATTGCTTGAGATTTTGCAACTAATTCAAGATGCTCTTGTAATATATCGTATTCTTCTTTTACCTCTGGATATTTCGCAATATACGATTCAACTTCAATAGTTTCAACAGGGCTGGTTTCTCCAATTAAGTACTGATCCAGTAACCCAGATTCTAAAAATGTATGTACTTTATTTTTCATGACTGTACTATTATGGATTATAGATTTTTTTTAATTCTCTTAATCCAATTTTTAATCTAGATTTAACTGTACCAAGCGGGATTTCTAATTCTTCGCTGGCCTCTTGTTGTGTCATACCCTCAAAAAATAAGGCTTTCAACACAATTTGATATTTTAAATCTAGGGTTGCAACATGTTTCTGTAAATCAATGGTATCTTGATTTAATCCTGATGTTGATAATTTATATACGTTCGAATCTTCTATTTGGATTTCTTTTTCAAACTTTAAATTATGACTTCTCAGTTTATCTATTGCTGTATTTCTAGCTATCCTATATAACCATGTAAATAATTTCGCCTTATTGGGATCGTATTTTTTAGAATATCGCCATATTTTTATGAAACTTTCTTGAAGAACATCCTGTGCCATGGCATTATCTTTAGTTATTTTGGAGATAACACCTAAAAGTGAACTGGAGTAATTCTCATATATAATAGGAATTGCTCTTTGATCTCCATCTTGTAACAGACTTACGATATGTTGTTCTAATTTTGAAACCAAGGTTGAAGGCTAATAGTTAAGATATGAATAACGGCTAAATTTAATAAAAACATGACAATAATCGTACCAGTAATAGTGATTTAATTATAAAAATACTCAACTATGTAACGAAAAAAAAACTTAAATAATATTTACTTCCACTTCCAATGAAATATTAAAAATACGTTTTATGGTGGATTGTATGAGTTTTGACAGATCAAAGATATCACTTCCTTTGGCCTTACCATAGTTAACTAATACCAATGCCTGGTTTTTGTGAACTCCGTAATCTCCAAAATGTTTGCCTTTAAAACCAGCATGTTCTATAAGCCAACCTGCAGGGATTTTAACTTCGTTTGCTGAGACCACATAATTTGGGATTTCTGGAAAGTTATCTTTTAATGTGTTAAACTGAGCTTTTGATATCACAGGGTTTTTAAAAAAACTACCACTATTACCAATGATTTTTGGATTTGGGAGTTTTGATTCTCTAATATTAATTACAGCCTTTGAAATGTCTTGAATTTCTGGTGTCTTTACCTTCAATCGTTCCAATTCATTGGTTATTGCACCATAATTGGTTTTAATAGAATGATGTACTGTTGACAGTTTTAAACTTACATTTGTGATAATATATTCTCCTTTTAATTTTTGTTTAAAGATGGAGTTTCTATAATCAAAATTACAGTCTGCATTTGTAAATGTTTTAATATTTTGAGTCTTAATATGTAGGGCTTCACAAGATTCAAAAACATCTTTTATTTCAACGCCATATGCACCTATGTTTTGAATTGGAGCAGTGCCAATATTACCAGGGATTAATGATAGATTTTCAATGCCACCAAAATCATGATCCAAACACCATAATACAAATTCGTGCCAGTTTTCACCAGCACCGGATTTTACAATAACCGAACTGTTGTCTTTGGATGTTATGGTTATACCTTTTAAGTCTATATGAATGACAAGGGCATCAATATCTTTAGTTAGAAGCATGTTGCTGCCACCACCCAAAATAAATTTTTCTGGGTACTGTTCTAAGGCTAAAATAGATTTTAATTGAGCAACATTCTTTATCGAAACAAAGTGTTTGGCCGTTACATCGATGCCAAACGTGTTATAAGGTTTTAAAGATATGTTGTTTAAAATTGTCATTAGGAATTATATTTTTTCAATGCTGCTTTTAGGATCCTAACGGACGCAATTAAATCTTCTCTTTTAAGGACGTAGGCTATTCTAACCTGATTTAACCCTAATCCTTTTGTTGAATAAAATCCTGCTGCAGGCGCTACCATAATTGTTTCGCCGTTCAATTCAAATTTCTCTAACAACCATTGCGCAAAATCATCTGCACTTTCAACGGGTAACTCGGCGATGCAATAAAAAGCCCCTTTCGGATTCGCTACTGTTACACCTTCAACTTTTTGCAATTCATTAATTAAAGTATTTCTTCGTGAGACATACTCTTCTATAACATCATCAAAATAACTTTGAGGTGTTTCTAAAGCAGCTTCACTGGCGATTTGTGCATAAGTTGGGGGAGATAGTCGTGCTTGTGCAAATTTCATAGCTGTAGCGATAACTTCCTTGTTCTTTGAAACAATACATCCTATTCTTGCGCCACACATACTATAGCGTTTAGAAACAGAATCAATCATTATGGCATGATTTCCTAAATCGTTTTCTTGCATAATAGAATAATGTTCACTACCATCATAAGCAAATTCACGATAAACTTCATCAGCGATTAAAAACAAATCATGTGCTTTAACAATTTTTGCTAATTTCTTTATTTCTTCCTTACTATAAAGATATCCTGTTGGGTTTCCAGGATTACAAATTAGAATCGCTTTTGTTTTTGGAGTAATTAGTTTTTCAAACTCTTCAATAGGAGGTAAAGCAAAATTATTTTCAATTTTCGATATTACAGGAACAACATTAATTCCGGAAGCTATTGAGAAACCGTTGTAATTTGCATAAAATGGCTCTGGTATAATGATTTCATCACCAGCATCCATAATACTTCCAAAAGTAAAAAGTAAGGCTTCACTACCACCTGTAGTTACAATGATTTCGTCCGCATTAACATGAATGTCGTTTTTAGCATAGTACCCAGCAATCTTGGTTCGGTATTCTTCCGATCCTTCCGAACGACTATACGCTACTACTTCTAGTGTGTTATTCTTTACTGCGTCAAGTGCTATCTGTGGTGTTTTAATATCTGGTTGCCCAATATTTAGGTGAAACACGTTTATTCCCCTTTTCTTCGCGTCTTCTGCAAATGGTACCAATTTACGAATTGGTGATTGAGGCATTGATTTTCCTTTGTTAGATATATGTGGCATTTTATTGTTTTTTATTCCATTGCAAAGTTGCAAAATTTATCTTAAAGTTTCTTTAAAATAAATAGCTTTAAGATTTATTTAGGTAAAAGATTTGTAATTTGTAGGGAGCCCGTTTTTATTGGATTAATCTCTATGAACAAAAAACATTTAATTTTTCTAATTTTTATTAGTCTTTGCTTCCAAAGTTTGTCGCAGGGAAAATTTGTTTTGCAGAGTGGCGATTATGATAAAATAAGCTTTAAACTTATAAATAATTTGATTGTTATTCCTGTTTCTATCAATGGTGTAGAGCTGTCTTTTTTACTGGATACCGGGGTAAGTAAACCGATTATATTTAATTTTTTAAACCTCACAGAGGAACTTCAAATCAATCAAACTGAACGTATTTATTTAAGAGGATTAGGAGAAGGTGAATCGGTCGAGGCACTAAGGTCCAGAAATAATATTTTTAAAATTGGTGATGCTTTAAGTATCAGTCAGGATTTGTATGCTATTTTTGATCCAGCATTAAATTTTGCGCCACAATTGGGCGTGCCTATTCATGGAATAATAGGATATGATTTTTTAAAAGATTTTGTTGTTGAAATAAATTACTCAAAAAGAATAATAAGGTTGTTTGCTCCGGAAGTTTATGAATCAAAAAAATGCAGAAAGTGCAAAACTTTCAAACTAGATTTTCATAATAAAAAACCTTATGTTAATGCTGATGTTATTATTAATAATGTTTCGGTATCTGTTAAATTATTGATTGACTCTGGTGGTAGTGATGCCATTTGGTTGTTTGAAGATCCATCCAAAAATATAACATTACCAGAAAAATACTTTCAAGATTTTTTAGGGAGGGGCTTGAGTGGGAGTGTTTATGGTAAACGATCTAAAATTGAGCAAGTTTCATTTGGTGACTTTAAACTTAAGCATGTTAATGTTGCTTTCCCAGATTCTACATCTATTTCATATGCTAGAAAAATTAAAGACCGTAATGGGAGCTTAGGAGGTGAGATATTAAAACGATTCAATCTCATTTTAGATTATCCAAATGGTGAAGTTACCTTAAGAAAAAATAGATTTTTTTCCAATTCATTTTATTATAATAAAAGTGGGATCACTTTAGAACATAATGGGGTTAGGGTGGTGAAAGAGTTAGATAGGAATGTTGGAATAAAAACTTTTGGAAGTAAGAATGAATCTGTAGCAAAGGCTGATATTGTTGTTTCTAAATCCTTCAAATATGTATTGGCACCTGCATTTACAATTGTTGAATTAAGGAAAGAATCTCCAGCAGAAAAAGCGGGATTAATAATAGGTGATGTTATTCTCAATATTAATAACAAAAGTATTCATGAGTATTCGCTACAAGAAGTAATCCAATTGTTTTATGATGATGACGGTAAACGTATTAAGGTGTTAATTGATAGAAATGGCGTGCAAATGCGTTTTCAATTTCAATTGGAAAGTTTATTTTAATAAAAAAACCTCCAGAAGGAGGTTTTTAATTTATGATGTTATTTTTTTTTATTGTTCTATAACACTTTTCTTTTTCTTTTTCATGACGCTATTTTTACTAGAGTCTACAACTAAGCCTTTAATTTTTAAAGCTACAGTTGGTGTGTCTGCATTAGAACTAACTGTAATTGTTTTTCTAATAGGCATCACTCTATTCGTGTCGTATTTTACTTGTATTTTTTCCGATTTACCAGGCATAATAGGTTCTTCAGGCCAACTTGGTATCGTACACCCACAACTAGATTTAACTTTAGTAATAATAAGTGGTGCAGTTCCTGTATTTGTAAATTCAAAAAAACGGACACCATCGGCACCTTTTTCTATTGTTCCATAATCTATGACATCAGTTTTAAATTCAATTTTTGCCACATTTTCCTGAGCATTTACAGAAAAACTCATTATTGTAATACATAAAATAGTAATTATGTGTTTCATTTTCTTAGATTTTTAATTTAACGTAAACATACTTACTTTTTGAATAATCTACAAAAATATTAGACGTAATACCATCTTGGAAATGCATACAGCCAATTTATTAGGATATTATTACTCTATATAATTTTTCAGAATACAAAATATAAGTATTTTTGCACATCAATGTTCAAAAACTATTCCAAAGTATGAGTATTCCAGCGCAATATGATGCAAATAATGTAGAGAATAAATGGTATGATTACTGGATGAAGCATGATTATTTTCATTCGGAGCCAGATGAGAGAGAGCCTTATACCATTGTAATTCCACCGCCTAATGTTACCGGGATATTACATATGGGGCATATGCTTAATAACACTATTCAAGATGTTTTAATTCGACGTGCGCGATTACAAGGTAAAAATGCATGCTGGGTTCCTGGTACTGATCATGCGTCTATTGCAACCGAAGCAAAAGTTGTTGCCAAATTAAAAGCTCAAGGGATAGAAAAAAATGATCTTACTAGAGATGAGTTTTTGTCGCATGCCTGGGATTGGACTCATGAATATGGAGGGGTTATTTTGGAGCAGTTAAAAAAATTAGGTTGTTCATGTGATTGGAGTCGCACAAAGTTTACGATGGATGATGATATGAACGAGAGTGTGATTCAAGTTTTTGTTGATTTGTTTAACAAAGGATTAATTTATCGCGGATTTCGAATGGTAAATTGGGATCCAGAAGCAAAAACCACATTGTCTGATGAGGAAGTAAATCATGTAGAGCGTACAGATAAATTATATTATGTAAAGTATAAAATACAGAATGAGGATGGATATGTCACTATTGCAACAACACGTCCTGAAACCATTTTAGGTGATACGGCGGTGTGTATTAATCCGAATGATGAACGATTTACGACACTAAAAGGAAAACAAGTTATTGTACCTATTTGCAATCGTGTTATTCCAATTATTGAAGATGATTATGTAGATATAGAATTTGGTACGGGTTGTTTGAAAGTTACACCTGCACATGATGTCAATGATAAGGAAATTGGAGATAGACATAATCTTGAAGTAATTGATATTCTCAATGAAGATGCAAGTTTAAATAGTTTTGGATTACATCATCAAGGCAAAGATCGTGTTATTGCAAGAAAAGATGTCGCCAAAGAACTTGATGATATGGGTATTTTGGTTAAGACCGAGGAAATCACTCATAAGGTAGGAACTAGTGAGCGTACAAAGGCTGTTATTGAACCAAGATTAAGTGATCAATGGTTCTTAAATATGGAAAATCTTGTAAAACCTGCGATAACATCTGTATTAGAGGATAATGATATTAAATTATTTCCTAAAAAGTTCGAAAACACTTATCGCCATTGGCTGGAAAATATTCGCGATTGGAATATTTCACGCCAATTACTTTGGGGACAACAAATCCCAGCATATTTTTATGGTGATGGAAAAAATGATTTTGTGGTGGCAACAAGCGCCGGTGAAGCACTTAAGTTAGCTCAAGTTAAGACAGGTAATGAACTGCTTACTAAGGCCGATTTACGACAAGATAAAGATGTGTTAGATACTTGGTTTTCATCATGGCTTTGGCCAATGAGTGTTTTTGATGGGATTAGAAATCCAGAAAATGATGAGATTAATTATTACTATCCAACAAACGATTTAGTTACAGGTCCGGATATTTTATTCTTTTGGGTGGCCCGAATGATTATTGCGGGATATGAGTATAAAGGAGAAAAGCCGTTTTCCAATGTGTATTTAACGGGATTGGTTAGAGATAAACAACGTCGTAAGATGAGTAAATCTTTAGGAAATTCTCCTGATGCCTTAAAGCTTATTGAAAAATTTGGAGCAGATGGTGTTCGTGTGGGTTTATTATTAAGTTCGGCAGCTGGAAACGATTTAATGTTTGAAGAAACATTATGTCAACAAGGTAAAGCATTTGGTAATAAAGTTTGGAATGCATTCAGATTAATAAGTGGGTGGGAAGTTGCCAATATTGAGCAACCAGAATCATCTAAAATAGCATTGGAGTGGTACGAAAGTAAATTTCAAAAAACACTTTTAGAAATTGAAGATCATTACAGTAAATATAGGTTAAGTGATGTATTAATGTCAACCTATAAGTTAATTTGGGATGATTTCTGTTCTTGGTTATTAGAAATGATTAAGCCTGGATATCAGCAACCAATTGATAGCACTACTTATAAAGCTGTAATATTAATTTTAGAAAACAATCTTAAGGTGCTGCATCCATTTATGCCTTTTTTAACTGAAGAAATTTGGCAACATTTGGCAACTAGAACTCCGGAGGAAGCACTAATTATATCAAAATGGCCTGAAGTTAAGTCTGTGAATGAGACTTTAATTTCTGAGTTTGATTTTGCTACCGAGGTTGTTTCAGGAATTAGAACCATTAGAAAACAAAAAAATATTTCGTTTAAGGACAGTATTGAATTGTTTGTTTTGAATAGTGAAAAAGTTTCGACAACTTTTGATGTTGTCATTAGTAAACTTGGAAATGCATTAACCTTTAGAGTAAAATCAAATGAATATTTTGTTCCGATGCAAGGTGCTATTAATATTGATGAGGAAGTGGCTAAGTTAACAGAGGAATTAAGTTATACTGAAGGATTTTTAAAATCTGTGCAAAAGAAATTATCTAATGAGCGGTTTGTTGCTGGAGCACCTGAACAAGTGGTAGCCAGTGAGAAGAAAAAAGAAGCTGATGCTTTAGCTAAAATAGAAACGCTTAAAGCGAGTTTGTCGAGTTTAAATTAGAGGTTTTGTTTTAAAAAAACCTCTTGATATAATGAAATTATACGAAAAGAGCCAAGCTGTACTTGGCTCTTTTTTATTTTACAGACTAGGAAGAAATTGCAGCTATTCATATTAAAAACGGCCAATAACACCTATTTATAATCTTTATTTTCTATATAAAAAGTAATCGTTTACTATATCAATATAAATGCGTTTGGCTTCATCTTCACTAATGTCTTTAGCTTGAAATAAAGCGTTGGTTTTAAATGCATTTATTATTGGAGTTCTACTACTTGGTCTGCCATAATCGTTAGTGGCCTTTTTATAGTAGGCATACATGCGCAATAGAATATCTGCAGGAAAAGGTTCCTTATGCGCATTAACACGTTTTACCGCGTCTTCAAACTCTTTGTTTAAGGCTTTATTTGTCATTATAGTTCTGCAATAATGCTTTCGCCACCACGAACTTTTTGATTGAGTTCAACTTTGATTTGAGTATCTAAAGGTAAAAATAAATCTACTCTTGACCCAAATTTTATAAATCCAGAATCGCTGCCTTGAGCAGTTTTATCATTTTCTTTAGCATAGTTTACAATCCGTCTAGCCATCGCTCCTGCAATTTGTCGATACAAAACTTTTCCATAAGTTTCATTTTCTACAACAACTGTAGTACGCTCATTCTCTTCACTCGCCTTGGGGTGCCATGCAACTAGATATTTCCCTGGGTGATACTTGCTAAATACAACATTACCGCTAATTGGATAACGTGTAACATGTACATTTATTGGAGACATAAATACACTTACTTGTATCCGTTTTTCATTAAAATATTCTTTTTCAAAAACTTCTTCTATCACAACAACTTTACCATCAACAGGGGCTAATACCTGATTGTTATTTAATTTGGTATTGCGTTTTGGATTTCTAAAAAATTGTAGAATTAATATTAATAGAACTAATAATGCGAGTTCTAATGTAACTTGTAACCATGTGATGTCAATATAACGATCAACTAATAATACAGAAATAACAACAAAGACGAATGTTATTAATATAATTTTATGGCCTTCTTTATGAAACATATTTCAAAATTCTTAAGAATAAATAAATAAATGGTGCTGCAAAAATAATACTATCTAAGCGATCTAGCAATCCGCCATGTCCAGGCATAATAACGCCACTATCTTTTACACCTGCCTGACGCTTGTATTTAGACTCTATTAAATCACCTATAGTACCAAAAACACTAATAATAATACTTAAAACCAACCAACTTGTAAAGCTTAACGTATGCGTGTATTCTGCGATAAAATAACTACTAACACATGAAAAGAATAGCCCTCCTAAAAATCCTTCAACGGTCTTTTTAGGAGATATGCTAGGGAATAATTTTTGTTTCCCAAAATTTTTCCCAACCAAATAAGCAAACGAGTCATTTACCCAAACCAAAATAAAAGCACCCAATAAAATATTTGGATTAAAAGCTTCGTAATAATTAGCAATTAGGATAATAAAGACAAATGCACTTGAAAGGTAGAAGGTTGTGTTTATATATCGTTTAGTTAATAGTAGTGGCCATGTTTTTTCTGAAAACAGATCTCTAATTAGAAATAATTGAACAAATATAGTGAGTACATGAAGTATTTGGATAGCGGCTTCAAAAACTTCATTATGATCCATAATCAATTGCCAATATGCAAATACAATGTAAAGCACACTAAAAATAACAAATGATATAATTCCTTTTAACTGAATAAGTTTGTTAAACTCAGCAAGGGAAACAATTCCAAAAATAAAAAATAAAGCAATTAATGCGTGTTGAGAATATAAGGCAAGTACAAATAAGGATACGTACAAAATTCCTGAGAGTGCTCTAACAATTAGTTCTTTCATTTATAAGTCTTCTAGCAGCAGCAAATATAAGTTTTTTGAACTACTTCCATAACTCAGAAAGTCTTTATCATCACAAGCCTTAAAGTGCTTAATAGTAGTAATGTTAGAAGGAATTTTATCTTTATTTTTGTTTTTAATGCCTCGTAATCCTTCACTAATTGTCTCTACAAACTGACTTGTTGTAGCAAATATTATAAAATTAGAAGGAAGTTCAAAGAGTTTCATTTCTGCAATTTGATTTGAAGAAATAAGCAATGAACCATCATTGGCAATTAAAAATTCACAAGTGGTTAAAAAATAAGCACACTCGCTTGGGCTTTTACTAAGTGTTAAATTGAATTTTTTAAATTTTTCTGCTAAACGCTCATCATGAAGAAATACATTTTTATCATTCCAATCATTCTCTTCAAGAATATGTTCTAGATTTTGGTTGACCTCATTCGTGTTTTCACAATACAAAAATTTACCTCCGTTGGCTTTAAAATTGATGGTGAATTGTTCGTCAAATGGAATTTTAATATCGGGCATATACTTACCCCTCTCCTCATTTTGAATATCTTCTAGAGAGTCCTTTTTTTGGCCAAAAAATTTTTTAAATAGGCTCATTTAGGGTTTGCGCTATTAACCACAATTATCATGGTTTTCCTCAAAGATATAAAATCTTAAATTAACTCAAAGTTAATTTAAGATTTTTGTCCCGGTTTTACTCTTCTTCTGTAGAAACTTCTGCCTCTTCTTTGTCAAATGGTCTCTTTCCAAAGATTTTTTCTAAGTTGTCCTTAAAAATAACCTCCTTGTCAAGAAGTACTTCAGCAAGCTCTGTAAGCTTAACTTTATTAGCTTCTAAGAGGCTAATAGCACGTTGATATTGTTCTTCTATGATATTAGAGATTTCTCTGTCTATTAACTCAGCAGTTTGCTCGCTATATGGTTTTGTAAAACCATACTCATTTTGACCAGAAGAATCATAATAGGTTATGTTTCCAACTTTCTCACTTAAACCATACACAGTCACCATGGCCCTTGCTTGCTTTGTTACTTTTTCTAAATCACTTAATGCGCCAGTTGAGATTTCATTGAAGATTACTTTTTCTGCAGCTCGTCCACCTAAGGCAGCACACATTTCATCCAACATTTGATTTGGACGAACTATTAATCGTTCTTCAGGTAAATACCAAGCAGCTCCTAATGATTGACCACGAGGCACTATAGTCACTTTAACTAAAGGTGCAGCATGCTCAAGCATCCAACTCACAGTAGCATGACCAGCCTCATGAAATGCGACAGCTCTTTTTTCTCCTGGAGTGATAATTTTATTTTTCTTTTCAAGACCTCCAACAATTCTATCTACGGCATCAAGGAAGTCTTGTTTACCAACAGATTTGTTTCCTTTTCTGGCTGCAATTAACGCAGCTTCATTACAAACATTAGCAATATCTGCTCCTGAGAAACCAGGTGTTTGTTTTGATAAGAAATCAGTATCTAAGTTTTTAGCTTTTTTTAAGGGTCTTAAGTGTACATTAAATATTTCTTTACGTTCACGTACATCAGGTAAATCAACAAATATTTGTCTGTCAAAACGACCAGCACGCATAAGGGCTTTATCTAATACATCAGCTCTGTTCGTTGCAGCAAGTACAATGACATTAGTATTGGTTCCAAAACCATCCATCTCGGTAAGCAATTGATTCAATGTATTTTCTCGTTCGTCATTAGATCCAGAAAAATTACTTTTTCCTCTTGCACGACCAATAGCATCAATTTCATCAATAAAAATAATAGAAGGTGATTTTTCTTTGGCTTGTTTAAATAAGTCACGAACTCTAGAGGCACCTACACCAACAAACATCTCAACAAAATCTGATCCTGATAGAGAGAAGAATGGTACTTGTGCTTCTCCAGCAACAGCCTTAGCTAAAAGGGTTTTACCTGTTCCTGGTTGACCTACTAGAAGCGCTCCTTTTGGTATTTTCCCACCAAGTGATGTATATTTTTCAGGATGTTTTAAGAAATCTACAATTTCTTGAACTTCTTCTTTTGCCCCTTCCAATCCGGCAACATCCTTAAAGGTTGTTTTAACGTCGGTATTTTGATCAAATAGTTTTGCTTTTGACTTTCCAATGTTAAATATTTGTCCACCGGCTCCGCCACCTCCACCAGATGACATACGACGCATAATAAAAATCCAAACGCCAATAATAAGTACAAATGGTAGTAATGTCAATAGAAAATCCCCCCAAACATTTTGCTCAGTTTCATAACTAATTGTAGTCGCTAAGTTATTATCACTAACCGCTACACTTAATTGATTTTCGAAATTTTGAAGATCACCAAATTCGAATTGATAATTTGGAGATTTACCAGAAATTGGTAAGAGTTGAGGTTTAACAGATTTTTTATGGATTTCTTTATCAGCAGCTTCAGCCGTTAAAAATATTTTGGCTTCATGTCTATTAACAATTTGTACATTTTCTACATCTCCGTCTTTTAAATATCTAAAGAATTCTGCTGGAGTTGTTAAACTACCAGATGAAGAGCCCATGCTTCCGGAAAACAGGTTAATAGCTAAAAATATAACAATGATTAATCCATATACCCAATATGGACTAAATTTTGGTTTTTTATTATTTACTTTTTTATCGTTTGACATTAACTGTTTTTTAGTAACTGGTTTTTATTTCTGTTGTTTTTGCATCTCCCCAAAGGCTTTCAATATCATAATATTCTCTTATGTGTTTTTGAAAAACATGGACGACTACATTAACATAATCCATTAATACCCATTCTGCATTATCACTTCCCTCAATATGCCAAGGGTTGTCTCTAAGTTCTTTACTAACTTTTTTCTGAATGGAATTTACTATGGCGTTTACCTGCGTATTTGAAGTCCCTTCGCAAATAATAAAATAGTCGCAAACGGTGTTTTCTATCTCTCTTAAATCTAAAATATTTATGTGTTGTCCCTTTACATCTTCAATACCATTTAATATTACAGTTATTAATTGGTCTACACTACTTTTTTCTTTCGTCATTAAATTGTTTTAATTTGTACAAAGTTATTATTTTTTTAGGTCTTTATACCTTTAAAATTCTTAAGAAAATTATAAATTCAAAATTCTCTATTATTATGCGTATAATCAAACTTAATGCCATCGACTCCACTAACTCCTATTTAAAGCAAATAAGTGTCAGTGAACCGCTTGAGGATTATACTGTGGTTACCACAAAACACCAAACCCAGGGTAGAGGTCAAATGGGTACAATTTGGAACTCCGAAAAGGCTAAAAACCTGACCTGTAGCGTGTTTAAGAAGGGGGTGAAAATTGAAGTTGAACAACAATTTTATATTAGTATTGTGACATCACTCGCAATTGTTAAGACTTTACAAAGCTTTGGTGTCCCGAAATTATTTGTTAAATGGCCTAACGACATTTTGTCAGAGAACAAGAAGGTTTGTGGAATATTGATAGAAAATGTCATAAAAAACAACAAATTAATGGGCTCTATAATAGGTATCGGACTAAATGTTAACCAAATGGCGTTCGGGGATTTACCTAACGCATCATCTTTAAAAATATTAACTGGAACCGTTTTTAATTTGGATGAACTCTTACAGCATATTGTTAGGCATTTAAAATATTATTTCGGGATTTTAGAGTCCGGTAATCTGGAAGTTTTAAAAGCACAATATGAATTGCAATTATTTAGAAATAATAAGCCATCTAGTTTTAAAAACTCTGAAGGTCAGTTATTTGCGGGGTTCATAAAAGGAATAGATACCAATGGTAAACTTTTAATATTGCTGGAGGACGATATTATAAAGGCATTTGAATTAAAAGAAGTTAAACTTCTGTATTGAATGTAATTCTAGTGAAATCGTTCAACAATATGTTTGTCAGAACTAAATTTTAAAGTAAAATTGTAGTAATGAGATTAGATGGCACCAGATATACTCGTAACCAATGTTTCAATAAATTTTCCAATAGGGCCTTTTATCATCATCGCCATCATTGGATTAAAATCACCACTAAAAGTTAACTGGACCTCGCTCTTGTCAGTTTCAACTGTTGTGATATCTCCAGTCAACGAAAAATCTAATTTTCCACCTGCAGCGCCAAGAACAATTTTGTTAGGGGCGATTGCTTCTTTTTGTTTTAACACAATCTCGGGCATGCCTTTTAATGCAAATAAAAATTTGTCATTTTCTAATACCTCAAATTTACTGATGTTATCTGGCATTAGCTTTTCGAAATTTTCTGCTTTGCTTAAAAAATCAAAGATCTCTTGTGCAGATTTATCGATGCTTACTTTAGGTGATTCTAAATTCATGGGTAAAAAAATTAAATATTCAAATATTGAAAGTATAGTATTATTAAAATGACATCAAATTTAATGGTCAAAACACAGCTATTAGTGAATAACAAAGTTTTGATTCTGTTTATCGTAAAGTTGCTATTATTTCAATTTCCATTTACTAGGATTACTGTTCCATTCAGCTAAGGTTTCTAATTCTTCGGCATTAATGTATTTCGTGTCCAATGCTTGTTCTAATAAACTTTCGTAATTGCTAAGTGTATGGAGTATGACCTCGTTTTTTTCAAAATTCTTAGAAGCAATCTCGAAACCATATGAGAAAATAGCAACCATGCCTTTTACATTTACATTGGCTTCTTTAAGTGCTTTAACAGCATTTAAACTGCTCTTTCCGGTGCTTATCAAGTCTTCAACAACAACAACCGACTGCCCTTTTTCAATATAACCTTCAATTTGGTTTTGACGGCCATGCTTTTTTGCTTCAGGACGTACATAAATAAATGGTAAGCCTAAATATTCGGCAACAAGAGCACCAATACCAATAGCGCCAGTGGCAACACCAGCAATAACATCTGGTTTTCCATATTCTTTTTCAATATGTATGGCCATTTTTTCTCTAATAAAATTTCTTATTGGAGGAAATGATAATACAATTCTGTTGTCACAGTAAATTGGTGAATTCCATCCAGAAGCCCATGTAAATGGGTCATTTGGGCTTAATTTTATTGCTTTAATTTGAAGCAATGCTTCTGCAGTTTTTTTTGCAATATCTTTATTGAAAATCATAGTCGCAAAACTACATAAAATTTAATATTTTTACAGAATAAATAATTTGTTTTTATAAAGAATGTATCAAATATTTGTAAACGATAAACCAATTGTTCTAACTACAAAAGTGGAGCAGGAAACTGATTTTAAAAATTACTTACTCGATACGACTGCTATTGGTAAGGTGATTAAGGAAATTCAAAAAAGCAGCTTGGGGTCTATTAGACTTATAGGTAAGGATAAAAAAACTTTACTCAAATCCTTTTTAAAGTTCTTGCCTAATGTGATTGCTGGTGGTGGTAAAGTGTATAATGATAAAGGAGAGGTCCTGTTCATATTTAGAAATGATAAATGGGATTTGCCTAAAGGAAAAGCTGAAGGCAAAGAAACTATTGATAGAACTGCAATTCGGGAGGTAGAAGAAGAAACCGGAATATCCGGTTTGAGAATTGTAAAACCATTAGAAATAACTTATCATATTTTTAAACGCAATGGGAAATACAAAATAAAAGTAACCTATTGGTTTGAAATGCACACGAGTTATAGCGGTGTTTTATTGCCTCAAGAAGAAGAGGGTATAACTAAGGTTGCATGGTTAAATGAAACCCAGATTAAAAAGGCCATGAATAACTCCTATGCAAATATCAAGTTATTAGTCTAAAGTCATATGTGTATGTGAGTTATGATCAATGATTTATTAAGCTAGTAATTTATATTATTGTGTATAGAAAGATAAAACTCTTTATAACATACATGCGTTAAATAATATTTCTTAGGTTTTTTTTGTGTCGCTTTTAATTATTAATGTTTGAGTGCAATCAGATTTATTTAATTTAAAGAATTACCTATAACTCAATATTAATTATAGCATCTACAGAAGTAATGAAGGTGATTTTATACCCATTTAAGATTATATACAAATTGTATTTTCTTATTTACTTTGTTCTAGTATTAGTCCTATTCTTTCCTATATTTCTTGTTTTATTATCTAAAAAAGAACGCTTTCCAAAAGCATTTAAGGTGATAAGAGTAATTTCTAAAGAAGCTCCAAAACTTGGAGTATTTAAACCAGGAGCGGTGTCAATAGCCATTCAAAAACAAATTCCCATTTTACCAATTACACAAACAACAAACTGGAAACGACTACAACGCAGTGGATTTTGGACCGGAAAAGCTAGACCTGGAATGGCCGAAGTGATTATTCATCCACCAATTTCAACGAAAGGCTTAACTAGAAAAGATACAGAGGCATTACAAGCTAAACTTTGGGATGTTATAAATCTGCCATTAATTCAAAAGTATGGGGTTTAATAGATTGAATAAGACGCGCTGTTCTGTGAAAGAAGCAAGGTGTTAGATTGATATATTATTTCTTTTAATAATACGGTATTAGACAAAGGAATGCTTATGTTTTGTTAGAAGGCATCTGTTTATATTAGCTTTAGATAATTATTGGCCCCCCTTCTTTTAATCACGATCTTCTATTTTTCGTATTTTTAAATATTACAAATTCTTGTGTGTAATGATATTAACCGTATTTTTGCCGCTTCTTAAAATCAAACCATCATGACAGAGTTTATTAGAAAAAGTGCTGCAAATGCTAAAAATGATATTTTAAGTGGACTAACAGTAGCATTGGCTCTGGTGCCAGAAGCTGTAGCTTTTGCTTTTGTTGCAGGGGTAGATCCTTTAGTGGGCTTGTACGCTGCTTTTATGATTGGTTTAATTACTGCTATTTTTGGCGGTCGACCAGGTATGATTAGTGGTGCTACCGGGGCATTGGCGGTGGTTATGGTAAGCTTGGTTGCAGAGGGAAATGCTATGGGAGCGATTGGAGAAGAACTAGGCTTATACTATTTATTCGCTACAGTAATACTGATGGGTATTATACAAATGCTTGCCGGTGTTTTTAAGCTTGGGAAGTTTGTGCGATTAATTCCGCATCCTGTAATGATGGGCTTTGTTAATGGTTTGGCCATCGTTATATTTTTATCTCAGCTTGGCATGTTTATGACTAGTGAAAATGGGCAAGAAGTTTGGATGCATGGTGCACAACTTTGGACGATGGTAGGTCTTGTAGCTTTAACCATGGGCATCATGTTTGGATTACCAAAACTTACCAAGAAAGTGCCAGAGGCTTTAGTGGCTATTTTAGTAGTTTCTGCTATTGTAATCTTTGGGAACCTTAATGTGGCTACTGTTGGTAGCTTTATAGCAGATGGTGGAGGTGAAGGTTTAAAAGGTGGTTTACCACAATTTCAGTTTGATATTTTTAATAAAGTACCATTCAATTTTGAGACTTTAAAATTCATTTTCCCTTATGCACTTATTCTAGCTGCTATTGGCTTAATTGAATCTTTGATGACTTTGAATTTAATAGACGAATTAACCGACACCAGAGGAAACTCTAACAAAGAATGTATGGCTCAAGGAGGCGCCAATATTGTTACTGGATTGTTTGGTGGTATGGGCGGTTGTGCCATGATTGGTCAATCTATAATTAATATTAAGGGTGGTGGTCGTGGTCGGCTTTCTGGAATAGTAGCGGCATTGGCTTTATTAGGGTTTATATTATTTGCTTCAGGTTTAATTGAACAAGTACCAATTGCCGCGTTAGTAGGTGTGATGTTTATGGTGGTTGTCGGGACTTTTGCTTGGTCTAGTTTTAGAATTATGAATAAAATCCCTAGGACAGATGTTTTTGTATTGATTTTGGTATCTGGATTAACCGTGATTTTTGATTTGGCGATTGCTGTAATTTCAGGAGTTATTATTAGTGCTATGGTATTTACTTGGGAGAATGCCAAACGAATTCGTGCTCGTAAGCGCATGAAAGATGATGGTACTAAGGTTTACGAAATATGGGGGCCCTTATTTTTTGGAAGTATAACTGCTTTCAATGAAAAGTTTGATATAAAGAATGATCCAGAAAAGGTTGAAATTGACTTTGTAGAATCTCGTATCAGTGACCATTCAGCTATAGAATCTATCTTTAATTTGGTAAACAAATATGAGGCTGAAGGAAAGCAAGTCAAATTAAAACACCTGAGTGAAGATTGTAAAGTTTTACTTTATAAATCATCACCAAAATTTAGAGATGTTATTGTTGAAGATATTGATGATCCACGTTATCATCTTGCCGAAAACCCTGAAGCATTTACAAAAGGATTGTCAGAATACAATCTGTAATTATTTAAAAAACGATGCCCCATCTACCATAATAGTAGTGAGCTCCACGGTATGATTGTCGGGGTCTTTTAAGTAAATAGAGTGGAAGTAATGATGGTCTTGAAACTCAAAATCTTGATCAATGGCATCGAAATGTTCCTGTGCTTTTTTAAAATCATTATTTGAAACATTAAAAGCAAAATGGTCAATTTTTACATTTCTAGATAATGGATTGAGAGTTTCATGCTCTAGATTTGCAGGGAAAATTGCTACACCAGCTTGGCCAGCAAGCATAAAAATGGGGAATGCTCCCCATTTTTCTAATTGATATTTTTTTAATCCCATAACACTGTCATACCACGCTACGGAAATATCCATGTCATTAACTCTAATGGCAACATGATCCAAAAAATTAATATTGAATGGTTTCATATTTTAAAAATATGAAAAACTCGAACGTTATTCTTTTGTCGCAGATAGATTTTCTCTATCCAATAATTGGCCTCTAACAATTACTTTGTCAATGGCATTGTACGCTTCTATTGTTTCTAATGGATTTTTATCTAATACGAGAAGGTTGGCAACCTTATCGTTTTCTATAGTTCCATAATGATGATCTAAATTAAAAGCCTTGGCATTATTTATAGTAGCAGCTAATAAAATTTGCTCCAAGGATACTCCAGATTGCTGCCATTTTTGCATCTCTAAGTAGCCATTTAAGCCAGGAGGCATGGAATGTGTATTTGCAGCAGGAGTATCTGTTCCAAATAATAAATTGGCATCGTTCTCAGCGAGGGTTTTTGTAGCCAGTTCAACTTTATCAATCACTTTTTGCATGATGATCATGATTTCTTCATTGCTCATCCCATCAAAAAAGTCCTTCGCATATCTTTTTATATTTTGTTCCTGCCAATGTCCTTCATCTGTATGTAACCATTCTAATAAATTTCCTGGATACACATGTATTAAGTCACTATTGTTTAAAAAGGTAGCATCAAAAACATCTTTCTGTCCACCTACAACTCTTATGGTTGGTTGGTATCCAATTTTCCGATTTGCAATTTCTATGAGCAATTCTTTATGTGTATCTGGGAGTTCTTTTACATTGAGATACTCCTTTATGTTTCCCCAGTGCCACATCCCATGTGCAAAAATATCTATGCCGGTTTCTAAGCCAAATTTTTGGGCTTCGTATGCGTTTGCATGTAGTAATACTGGGATATTTTGCAAATGAGCTTCTTTAACGATGCCCTTAATTATTTCCTGACTTGGTAATTCCCAAGTAAGTTCTTCGGTACCACCAAAACCATCTTCATATAGGGTTTTTATACAAATACCCCCGTTTTCATCCACAATTCTGGACACTAATGCTTTAGGGGTGTGTTTGGTTTTGTCAATTGTGTCCGGAATGCTTACATTTTCATTGAATGGGTCATGTAAAAAATTCGGATATTCGTTTAAACGATCTTCTTCAGGGGTTTCATTCATCATTAAATCATGTGCAATGACAACTTGATCACCACAAGTAAATATATCTGGTCTAATGTCTTTTTCTAATATATTGTTTACAACCTTAGGGTTGTAATTATTTACATCTATTAAAGTCGTGTACCCAAAGTATAAATAGCTTTTTGGTAATTGATTAAAATAAGACTTTGTGTACTCAGGATATTTGCGTTGATGCCTCCAATTCATCCCGGCAACACTGGCTAAGTGTACATGACTATCAATAAGCCCGGGAATGATAAATTTTCCAGTAGCATCAATAGTTTTAAAGTTCCCTTCTACAGTTCTAGTCGTTTCAGAGATGGAGATAATTTTATCATTATCAATAATAATATTTCCTATAAAACTGGTATAACTTCCCTCTTCGGGAGTTAGAATGGTTGCATTCTCAATGAGTAATCCGTTTTCAATGGCAATAGGAGTTTCTTTCTGGCAGGATACAAGAAGTACTGCCAAAAGGAAGTTGATTTTTAAAATTCGCATAATTGGTTGGTTTGATTGATTGATACAATGAAGACGACTAAGTTGGAAAATTGTTACTTAGAGTCATGAGATCATCAGGGTATTTGGAAAGATCAAAACAGGTTAGTACAAGAAGAAGCTCAGGAATACATGTTTTTTATTGATGCTGTTTTATTATTATAATATTTACAATGGGCCAGATAATTTCCTCATTGTACTTTACAATTATTCAAATTATTTTACCCTCACGTTTTTGGGAACCAGTTTTGTATAATCGCCATTATTTCTAATCACATCTCTTACAATTGAGGAGGCGATATAAGAGGTGCCAGCAGAGGTTAGTAAAAAGACAGTTTCAATGGGCGCCAGATCCCGATTGGTATGGGCAATGGCTTTCTCAAATTCAAAATCGGCAGGATTCCGTAAGCCTCGAAGTATAAATGAAGCATCAATTTCTTTGCAGAAATCTACCGTTAACCCTTTATAGGTCATCACTTTTATTTTAGACTCATCAGCAAAGGCATCTTCAATAAATTGTTTGCGCTCTTCTAAACTAAACATGTATTTCTTTGACGCATTTACACCAATAGCTACGATAATTTCGTCAAAAAGAGTGACTCCTCGTTTAATGATGTCAAAATGTCCTAAGGTTAATGGATCAAATGATCCCGGGAAAATAGCTTTTTTCATCAACTGTGTTTCACTTAGTGGATTTATTAAGATTAAAATGAAGTGCTCAAAAGCAGATTCATTTATAGACCAATTCAAATATAAACATAATTAGATTAACTTCTATTTCAAATTGTTGTCAAGCGTATTATTAGAATCTTAGTTGAGGTCAATGTTATATAAAATGAATGCTTTCTCTGAATCATAATTCTTACGATATGTTTAGTCTTCATTCTTTTAATATCCTGTGTAGTTTATCTAATTTTTTTACTACTCACCGATGATACATGTAAATTAGATAATTGAAGTTTGTGCTAACAATCCAGTACTATAAATTTATCCAAATGTATTTTTGGATCAAAAAAATAGCCCTAATTTCCCTATTTAGCCTGCTTTTTTCAAATCAAATTGTGGCGCTTAATGAGATGGGTGTGGTTGAAATATCATCCAATAATATTAGAGATCACAATCAAAACCAAAGATTCAATAGCCCTTTAAATTGTGCATATGAGCACCTGATATTGCAAAACAATGTCGAAGGAACATTGATTTCAGAAAACCAAAAAGTATCTATAACCAATCGGAAATTGAAATTTATTTTATATGTAATTATCACTTTTACATGCTTACTGCTTCTAATTATTTGCGTCCAATATAAAAAAAATATTGCCTTCAGATTAGCAAAGAATAAAGCTGTAGATCTATCGCAAAGTAAGACGAGATTTTTCTCAACGATGACTCATGAATTGAGAAATCCATTGCATGTAGTAATTGGAGTAACTGACCTATTAATTAATGAGAATCCAAGAGAAAATCAAACAGAGTATTTAAGTGCTTTGAAGTTTTCGACAGCTCAACTTTTCGCACTAATTGATGATGTGTTATTAATGGGTAAAATGAATAATAACAAGTTGGAAGTAGAATATCTTAGTTTTGATCTAAAGCAACTTATTCATGATCTATTAGCGGCATTAAAGTTGTCAAAATTGAATAATGGGAATACTTTACATTTAATTTTGGATGAAAATATACCTAATACTGTCAAGGGTGATTCATTAAAAATTTCTCAAGTGCTCATAAACTTAATTGGGAATGCTTTAAAATTTACCACTGATGGGAATGTTTGGGTTCAAATTTCGGTGGTTAATACAACCAATGATACCATAACTATTCACTTTAATATTCGAGATGATGGCTTCGGTATTTCTCAAAAAATGCAGAAATGTATTTTTGAAGAGTTCACGCAAGAATCAATTGAAGTCGGTAAAAAATATGGTGGAACCGGTTTGGGTTTGACTATTGTTAAAAAGATTTTGAATTTACTAGGAAGCGAAATAAAAGTTGAAAGTAAAAAAAATGAAGGTGCAACATTTTACTTCAATTTAACCTTTAATATGACATTGACTAAAAATCAAATTGAAAAAGTAGATCTAGGAGATTTTGAAGGATTAAATGGCATCAAGGCACTCATCGTAGATGATGATAAAATTAATCAATTACTAACTCAGAAGATTTTAGAATATATGCAAGTAGATTGTACGACTAGTAGCAGTGGAACCGATGCTATTTATGAGTTACAAACAAAAGATTTTGATATCGTTTTAATGGATGTCAACATGCCAAAAATCAATGGATATCAAACGGTAAGAAGAATTAGAATGTTCAATACAACAATTCCTATTTTAGCTTTAACAGCGAATCATAAAATTGACGCCAATTTTAAAGGCTCTGGGATGAATGACTATATTGCTAAACCTTTTTTAAATGAAGAATTCTACAAAAAAATAATTGAGGTATTGAATAATAAATAGCAGTTGTAAATAACGCTTTATTTTAGAGCCTCTTTTATGGCATTATCAAATAATTCTTCCAAAGAGATTCCTGCTGCAACTGCTTGTTGAGGTAAGATGCTTTCTTTAGTAAGTCCAGGAATGGTGTTTACTTCAAGAAGATGTGGTTCACCATCTTTAAAAATATATTCGCTTCTTGAAAAACCTTTCATTTTTAAGATCTCATAAACTTGTTTGGCATTAGACCTGACTTTCAAAGCCATTTTCTCAGATATTCTGGCAGGCGTTATCTCTTGAGATTCACCCAAATATTTTGCTTTGTAATCAAAAAAATCATTATTGCTAACTATTTCAGTAAGCGGTAATACTTTAGTTTCTCCATGATAAGAAATTACACCAACTGAAACTTCGGTACCATCTAAAAAGGCCTCGATAATAATTTCATCGTCTTCTTTAAATGCTACCGCAATTGCTGTTTTTAGATCTTCTTTTTTATAAACTTTAGTAATACCAAAACTGCTTCCTGCTTTATTTGCTTTTACAAAACAAGGCAATCCAACTTTGGTGATTATTGCAGCTTCGTCAATAATATCCCCAAGATTGACATAATAAGATACCGCCGTTTTTATGCCATAAGGTTTGAGAACGCTTAAACAGTCACGTTTATTAAATGTAAGTGCTGCTTGATACATATCACAGCTTGTATGTGGGATATTTAGTAAATCGAAATAGGCTTGCATTGACCCATCTTCACCAGGAGAACCATGAATGGCATTAAACACACAATCAAAAGTGATTTTAGAATTGTTTATAACAACCGAAAAATCATTTTTATCAATCGGGAATTCGGCAGCATTGTCTGCAACATATACCCATTTGTTTTTGAAAATATGAATCCTGTATAAATCATATTTTTCACTGTTTAAAGTTTCATAAACTACATTACCACTCTTTAATGAAATTTTATATTCACTAGAATAACCTCCCATGATAATAGCAATTTTTTGTTTCATAGCTGTACTTCCTAATTTTTTGATTGCATGTATGAATTTTTAAAATTCAATAAACTTTCACTTTTTTCGTTTTGTAAAAATATCATTAATTCATCTAACGGAAAACCTTTTTGTTTTAATATACCGTATATACTTAAACTAAAGTTAATTTAATTAATTTATAGAACTATAAATTTGTGTAGTTTTGCTAAATATTTAAAGTCAATATGAGTCTTAGAAAATTTGTAACCAGTAAAGTCTTTTTTAAACAAGTAGCACTCGCAATAATTGTGATTGTCGTGCTTTGCTTTTTTGCGCTTCGTTTTTTGAAATTTACAACTAATCATGGCGATTTTGTTGAAGTGCCAGAGCTAAAGGGTAAAAATTTAGAATTGGTTCAGATAGAGTTGACAGACAGGCAATTAAATATGGTAGTACAAGATTCTGCAAATTATAATCCCGATTATCCTAAGTATTCAGTTATTGAGCAACAACCAGAAGCCGGTTCATTGGTAAAGGAAGATCGTAAAATATACTTAACCTTAAATCCATCGGGCTATAGAAAAGTAGGCTTACCTTCAATTATAAGTAGTACTTTAAGACAGGCGAGACCTACTTTAGAAGCTTTAGGGTTTGAAGTAGGAACAATTACATATATTGATGATATTGCTAAAGACGAAGTGATATCGATGAGTTATAAAGGAATCCCCATAGAAGCAGGTGTGCTGTTGGAAAAAACATCAAAAATAGATTTGGTGTTGGGTAATGGAAAAGGTTAATCTAAAATGAATACATTGGAAGAGCAAGTAAACTTTCCTGAAGAGGAAAACGAATTATATGAACATTACTCATTTACAGTAGAGAAAGGGCAGCAGCCTTTACGTATTGATAAATATTTAATGAATTTTATAGAAAATGCAACCCGTAATAAAATTCAATCAGCAGCTAAGGAGGGCAGTATTAGAGTGAATGGTACACCAGTAAAATCTAATTACAAAGTGAGACCATTAGATGAAATTAAAGTGCTATTTGCCCACCCACCACATGAAAATCTTTTAGTGGGTGAAGATATGCCAATTGATGTGGTTTATGAAGATGATGATCTTTTGGTGGTTAATAAACCAGCTGGGATAGTGGTACACCCTGGACATGGAAACTACTCAGGAACCCTTATAAATGGCTTAATTTTTCATTTTGATAATTTACCTAACAACTCTTCAGAGCGCCCTGGATTAGTCCATCGTATTGATAAAGATACTAGCGGACTTCTAGTCGTTGCTAAAACTGAAGAAGCGATGGCACATTTGTCGAATCAGTTTGCAAAAAAAACAAGTGAGCGTGAATACATTGCCATTGTTTGGGGGAACTTAGAAGATGAAGAAGGTACCATTGATGCTAATATTGGGCGTCACCCAAAAAATCGTCTACAAAACACTGTTTTTTTTGGTGATGAAGCCGATAAAGGGAAGACGGCCGTTACACATTATAAAGTTTTAGAACGATTAGGATATGTGACTTTAGTGACTTGTAAATTAGAAACTGGTCGTACACATCAAATACGTGTGCATATGAAATATATAGGGCATACTTTGTTTAACGATAGCCGATATGGCGGTGAACGTATTTTAAAAGGAACCACCTTTACCAAATACAAACAGTTTGTTGACAATTGTTTTAAAATTTTACCTCGTCAGGCTCTACACGCAAAAACTTTAGGATTTGAACATCCAAAAACCGGAAAATGGATGTCATTTACATCAGAAACTCCAGAGGATATGCAACAATGTATTGAGAAATGGCGTGCTTATTCATCACATCAAGATGAAATTTAATCGTCTATAAATTCAATTTATATGGCGATAAACATAAAGTAATTACAACTATTTTGTTTGTTGTTTGCTAATTGTAACTTTGGGTTGAATTAATAATAAAAAATTTCCACTGCTGTGGAAAATGACTATGAAATTAGTAATATCACCTGCAAAGTCTTTAGATTTAAATCGCGAACTGCCAATAACTCAAACTACAGATTCTCAATTTTTAAAAGAATCTGAACGTTTAAATAGACTACTTAAAAAGAAGTCGGCAAAGAGTTTGTCTAAGCTCATGAAAATTTCTCCTGTATTGGGGCAGCTTAATTATGACCGCAATCAGGATTGGCAATTGCCATTCACAAGCTCGAATGCCAGACCAGCAATCTATACTTTTAGTGGTGAGGTTTACAGAGGATTGGATGCCTATACCATTTCCGAAGAAAAATTGGATAGATTACAAGATACCGTTCGCATAATTTCCGGATTATATGGGGTATTAAAACCTTTGGATTTAATGCAGGCTTATCGATTGGAAATGGGAACAAAATTCCCTGTAGGGAAGCATAAGAATTTATATGAATTTTGGCGCAAAAAAGTGACCCAAGCTTTTAATGAAGAATTGGAAGATGATGAGTTGTTTTTAAATCTTGCCAGTGCCGAGTATTTTAAAGCGATTGATATGAAGGCTTTAAAAGTACCAGTGATCACTGCGAATTTTAAAGATTTTAAAAACGGGGAGTATAAAATGATTATGACCTTTGCGAAACAGGCACGTGGTTATATGACACGGTATATAATTGATACTAATGCTGAAACCATTGCCGATATTAAAGGTTTTAATTATGAAGGTTATGGCTTTAGCGAGGATTTGTCTAGTGCTAACGAATTGGTATTTATCCGATAAAAAAAGCTTGTCTGAAAAGACCTTATGGCTTAATATAACATAGTATTTTACTTTTCAGACAATCTCATTATTTTGAGGTAGCTTTTGGTTCCGCCTTAGCTTTTGGTTCCGCTTTTACCTTTGGTTCCGCCTTAGCTTTTGGTTCCGCCTTTACTTTTGGCTCCGCTTTAGGTTTTGCCTTTTTTTCAGGAGTAATTACAATGGCCATTGGTTTGTTGCGTTTACGCGGACGTCTTACGCCAAATGTTCCGCTGCTTATTTTTCCACGTTTGGACTTTTTATCTCCTTTTCCCATGTTTCTTTTTGATTTATGTTAGAGTATGTTATAATATACTAATTTTTTTAAAAAGGACTTGTTACATTTGTGCAAAATATTTTAATGTATGTACTATTATTTAATAATTGCGTTGCAAGGGTATTGTATCTATCATTTATGGAAGCATAGAAACAATTACTATTGGGTGTTTTTAATTTTATTTCTACCTCTTGTAGGCTGCATTATATATTTATATACTCAGGTTTTTAGTAAAAAAGATGTTGAGCGCATCCAAAATGAGTTAATTACCGTAATTAACCCTACCAAAAAGGTTCGTGACCTTGAAGAACAACTTCAGTTTGCTGATACCTTTCAAAACAGAGTGAATCTTGCCGATGGCTATCTGGAAATTAAAGACTATAGCAATGCCATTGTACACTATGAACATTCTTTAGATGATAGCTTTGAGGAAGATTTTTATGTTATTGAACAACTTATAATCTCTTATTTTGAAACCGACAATTTTCAGAAAGTTGTATTATGTGCCGAAAAAATAAATGAAGAAGTTGGCTTTAAAGGGTCTCGAGCACAATTTTTTTATGGATTGGCATTAGACAAAATTGGAAAAACAATCGAAGCTGAAGAACAATTGCTAAAAATTGATCAACGGTATTCATTTTATAATGAACGATTGATCCTTGCAAAATTCCTTAAGAATCATAATAAAGAAGCTAAGGCCAGTGAAATATTGAAAGATATTCAAGAGGAATCTCAACATATGACCAAAGCAAATAAAAAGATTTATAGCCTGACAATTTCTGAGGTTGAAAGACTTTTAAATGAACAATAAGTGTTTTTTCATAAGCATCCATACCAACCATTCATTCAGGAAGATACTACAAAGTTAATTGTTGGAACCTTACCACCACCGCGCTTTTCGACAAGAGCTCTTTTAGAAAAAGATGTCGATTTTTGCTATGGTAGCTATTATAATTCCTTATGGTTGTTTATTGATGCTATTCATCAGCTCAAGTTGCGCTTTGATAATTCAAAAGAAGCTATTGAAGAACGGAAAGCATTTTTAATTCGGCATAAAATTGGCGTTTGTGATATTGTTGAAAGTGCCGAACGCGATAAAATTGATGCATCCGATTTGGGCATGCAAAATATCAAATTGAGAAATGTTATCGCTTATCTCAAACAATATCCAAAGATAGATACGCTTTTATTCACTGGGGGAAATAGCAAAAATGGACCGGAATATTTTTTTAGAAGACAGCTCAAAGATTTCGGATTAAAATTGGAGGTTGTCTCTAACGAAATTCCCAGAATTCATCAATTTGTAATGCCTGAGAATACTGCAAAATTTACAAATAAAAAGCGGCTTATTAAAACAGTGTCTTTAACTTCGGCCTCAGGATCGGCAAATAGAGCCGTAGGCAGTATGCCCTTATACAAACAACTTAAAGCAAACAATCCCAAGTTTAATACTTTCGATTTTAGAGTGCTACAGTATCGTGAATTTTTTTAGATCTAAACTAATCGGTGATTGCCGTTTTAAAAAAATCATTAAAAAATAAAAGCTGATAATTTATAGCATTGTTCCAATAATCCCAATTATGCCGTCCGGGACGTTCAATATAATCATGAGGAATCCTACGTTCTACTAATTTTTGATGCAGTCTTTGATTCGCATCATGAAAGAAATCATCAACCCCACAATCAAAAATAAGTTTTAAGTTTTTACCATCCAGTAAATACACCATATTGATCACGGAATGCTGAGTCCAACGCTCACTGTTCTCAGCTTGCGATCCCAAGCGTTTAGCGAGATCCCAATTATTAGGAAATGGACGCAAATCTAGTCCGCCACTCATACTTCCAGCAGCACCCCAAATATCAGGATGTTTAAAAGCTAAATAAAAGGCACCGTGGCCACCCATGCTCAATCCTGTAATTGCCCTTGCTTTATTATTTGCAATGGTTCTGTAGCTCTGGTCTACGGCATTGATGAGCTCTTGGGAGATATAGGTTTCATATTTCATTGACGGGTCTATATGACTATCAAAATACCAGCTAGTTACACCCCCATCAGGGCACACAATAATAATATTATGAGTATCGGCATAAGCTTTAATTGCTGGAACCTTAGTGACCCAATTGGTATAGTCTCCACCAGCGCCATGGAGTAAATACACCACTGGAAAACTGATGTTTTGACTGTTATAATCATCAGGGAGAATGACCAAATTGGAAATTTGTTTGTCCATGGAATGGCTTTCAATAACCAAAGTGTCTAACTGGAATGCAGACACATAAATTGACTGTCCAATTAATAGTAAAATAAAAAACTTAAGCTTCATATTATTAGCATTATTTATCGTCCTTGCGGTGTTTGTTTTCATAATCTTTATGGGACTCTAACTCGTAGTTTACCATCCAATGCATACCAAACTTATCGATGAACATACCAAAGTAAGATTCCCAAAACGTTTTAGCTAATGGCATTTTAATATGCCCTCCTTCAGAGAGTGCATTGTAAATTCTTGTAATTTCTTCCACCGAATCTGAATTGATAGAAATGGAAAAATTATTACCTTCCACACTGGCTTTTCCGAAGGCTTCAGACGAGTCACTCCCCATAAGGATGGTTTCTTTACTAATGGGAAAAGAGATGTGCATGATCTTTTCGTGATCGGCTTCCGAAACCGGATAGTCAGGGTTGGGTGGCATGTCTTTAAATTTACCAACAAAGGTAAAGTCACCACCAAAAACAGACTTGTAAAAATTAAAAGCAGCTTCACAAGTGCCATTAAATGTTAAGTAAGGATTTATAGTTGTCATAATGCAATACTTTTATTGATAAATATATGAAATGGGATGCCGCTCGAAATACATAAATTCAATCATTTTTATTTTGATTGTAATATTTGGAGTTTTTTTATCGTGGTTTCACAGATATAATTCTATTTATAAAGAAATAAACCCCACAAAGAAGGTGGTTATAATTTGATGGTTTTTAAGCGTTTATCAGACTTAAATTACGTCAAAACCCCTGTTTAGTGCTGATAAGAAAAAAAGTTCGGGGCAATTATTGCCTTAGATTTAAATAATATGCTTACCTTCATGTCGCTATTTTTACAACATTAAGTTGGATTGGTTATTGGTAAATAATCAAGACAGTATGATAACATATGAACTTTCCTTTGGAAAAGTCATTCTTATTCAGGATGATATTGCTGAAGTGATTGTCGATGAGGGCGTAGAGTTCGACATCGTAATGGTTGGTGAATACCATGAATTTTTAATTGATCATTTGAAACATCCGTTTTCATTATTAATTAATAAATTACATTCCTATTCCTACACTTTTGAAGCGCAACAATATTTAGGCGATCTTACAGAAATTAATGCTATGGCAGTAGTCTCATACACTAAGGCCAGCGAAATTACCACTAAAAGTTTAGCATCGATGCCTAAAGAATCAACTTGGGATCTTAAAATTTTTAAAAAGCGAGAAATCGCCTTGAAGTGGTTGGAAGTGAAACAGGCTATTATTGGGATTCGGATCAGTCCCATGCAGAAAGACTAATATTTAAGCCTAAGTCACTTTTTTTTTTAATAAGGCAAGGAGGCCTAAAGCTGGCCCTATGGCCAATATCATATAAATATATCTCGGGTTTATCACCCCACTTATACTGCTGATTAATTGTATACTGACAATCGTTATAGCGAAGCCAATACAATTCACAATAGTCAGAGCAGTGCCCTTTGTTTTAGCAGGTGCATTTTGTGCTACCAATGTTGAGAATAACGGCGAATCGGCAATCACTGCTAATCCCCAAAGTATTAGAAATCCAACACAAAACACAGAGGAATCCATATAGAAAATCAGAGGTGAAAGGAGACAGCATAAACCCGAAACCGTCAATGCAAATGCAGCGGTTTTTTTCGTACCTAGAGTTTGTGAAACATAACCACTAATCACACAAGCGAGTCCACCAAATCCTATAATCATAAAAGAGAGTAGGGGGATATTAAATTGGGTCTCTGGATGCAGTTGCACATAAGTATTCAAAATTACCGGCACAAAAGCCCAGAAAGCATAGAGCTCCCACATATGACCAAAATAGCCGAAGGCAGCTGCTCTAAAATTCTTATTTTTAAAAACACTAAGCCAGGCCTTAAAATCGGAAGTTGTACTAGGTGATCTATAAGGGCCATTAGGGACTAATAGTAACATTAATACCCCACCAACAACAGCAATTGAGGTCGTTGCAATAATGACCAAACGCCATGGAAAAGCGAGTGTAAGATCTTTAAGTAGATGTGGAAATGCCGTACCAAGGACTAAGGCACCCACTAAAAAGCCCAATGCTGTTCCAAGTCCTTTTTGATAATAATCGGCAGCAATTTTCATCCCAACAGGATAAATTCCTGCTAAGAAAAAGCCCGTTAAAAAGCGAAATGATAACAAACTCGCCATGGTATTATTTTCCAGAATGGTGCCCAGATTAAATAATGCAGCCAAAAGAGCACTGATAAAAAACACTCGTGAAGGTGGAAATCGATCTGCCAGTGTCAATAACGCATAGAGCAAAGTACCTGTAATAAAGCCAAATTGAACGGCTGCTGTAAGATGTCCCAAAGCACTAGGAGCCAAGTGAAAATCAGCAATTAAATCGGCCATAACACCATTGCCTGCAAACCATAATGACGTACAGCAAAACTGAGAAATTACAATTATACTAAGGACAGCTTTGGTGTTTTTCATTTCCTAATATATGAGTTAATAGCTTATTTTTACTAAAATGCCAGTATTTAGTCTAGGCCTTCAAAATTAATTTCAGGAGGGGTATTTTGAGGGGTTCTTTTAAAAATGGTGCCTATGGAAGTATGATCGTTGGTAAACCCGCAGTTCATTAAATAAAAGCCTTCATTTTGTGTGCCCCCAGAATAGTCTAAACGCGCATCCTTTCTTGCTGTGGCATCTGCCGAAAATTTAGCTTCAGCAATTTCATACCACTGTCCTTTGCTATCGCGCATCCACTGATTATAAAATCCGCCCTGCCTAGAAAGCGCTCCGGTATTCGGAATAAAATTCTCTAAAAATGAATAAGGACGCGTTACATACGTTGAGGTTTTTGGCCGTTTAAAACTGGCAATGAGATGCCAACGATCCGTTGCAGGATCAAAAAAGTAAGCCGTATAATTTGTGGAGTCATCGCCATTAGGTTTTATTCTGGTCAGGAATTTATAGCGTGTTCCCGCCTTCCAATTAAAGACTTTATAGCTTTGTCCACCAGAGCCTTCATTGCCAAATTTTCCGGTAGTTACACCGGCTCCCTTTTTTAGAAGATTGATTTTAAATTCATCAGGTATACTACTAGGGTCATCGGTTTTATAAGGACTCCAAATAGAAAATAGAATCCGTCTTTCGGTTTCGGAGTTCACCTGAATTCCGAAGTAACCTTCACCAAAACCATTCGCCATAAAATAAGAACCAATCACATCTTGCCCCGGGTCAATTTCAATTTCATTATAAAACCATTCGATATCATCAACACCAACGGGTGTATCATAAACCAAATGTGTTGAAGGGCCACGTCTTCCAAAATAGAAATCGTCTTTTATATATTTTACAAGGGTATCTTCTGCTTTTAAAAGTAAGGCAGTCACCGCTCCAAAATTCCCGCTATTGGTATGGATGCCTTGCAGGTCGATGTAGTGATAGCCTTTAGTACTCGCAATATAGTCACCCAAATAAATGGTGTCGACTTCCGTATTTGATAGATTCACTTTTTTTGAAACATCACCATAACTGACTTTTATTTCTGAGGTCCCCGACTTTACATTAGCAATAATCCCAAAAGGAATCGTTGTAGGGGCGTCCACATGAAAGTAAGTTCTAATCACGGTATTGGCATCCGTCCAGCTGCTAATGCCTGCCTTAGATATAATTTTAGACGAGGTATCGACATTGTCAATTGCCCAGCTATTTCCCTGAGTAGGGATGGCGACATTGAGCTGAGAAACATCAAAAGGGTCTTGTTCTATGCAGCTAAAACAACTGATGCTAATCCAAAGGATGCATATATTTTTTATGGTCATTTTGGTTTGTTTTTGGTATAATTATTTTTCTATTTGATCAATTTTGAAACTCCAGGCATATTTACTCGGTGGGTTATTCCTCAAGTGCATAGGCAGTTCAATTTTAAAGCCTTTGCCATTAGGCGTCCAGGTTAAAACCTCATTGCTTCCCAATAGGCTTACGGCGCTATTTTTAGCAGGTGTAAAGGCATCGATTTGAATGAATGCCGGCATTGTAATTTCGGTTTTATCGGTGATATAAGTCGCGTAAACCGTATTGGTGTTTTTGGTATTGGTATAGCATATTTTGCCTTCTTTATAAGGGGCTATGGCTCTAGTACCATAAATCGCATCGCCATTAATGTCAATCCATGCGCCAATGTCTTCCAATAGGGTATAGGCACCTTCATGCCAGGTACCATCCGGTCCGGGAGCGATATTAAATAATAAATTCCCGCCTTTACAGACAATATCTATTAGCATTTGTATGGCGGCATGACCATCCATATAAGTCGCATTTGGACTATAGGACCAGCCACCACCAGAGATGATACAGGATTCCCAAGGGTAAGGTAAGGTGCTTTCCGGGACTTTGTTTTCCGGGGTGAGATAGTTTTGATTAATGCCTTCAACAGCGCGGTCTACAACAATCAATCCCGGTTGTTTTTGTCGGGCTTTGGTCACCAATTCATCCATTTTAATATCCTGATTGACCCGTGTAGTTTTAAGAAATCCGGTCCCTAGGTTGGCCATTTCGCTATTGTAATGCGCCTTAATATTTTCGTCGGAACGTTTTTTTACCCAACCGCCATCTAACCAAAGAATATCAACCTTACCATAATCTGTCAGCAATTCCAAGATCTGATTGTGGGTATAGTCGGTGAAACTTTGCCATTTTTCGGGATAGACTTCTGGATCGTAATTCACATTCCTATCTCTTGGCGGAAAGTAAGGCCACCAATAGTCTTTAGAATGCCAATCGGGTTTCGAGAAATAGGCTCCTGCCCAAAGCCCCTCATCCCTAAAAGCGTTGAAAATTTCTTTGGTGATATTTGCCCGCTTATTTGTGCTGAAAGGGGTTTTGGGGTCGGTGATCTTATAATCGGTGTATTTAGAGTCGAACATGGCAAAACCATCGTGATGCTTGGTAGTAAATACCAGATATTTCATGCCCGCATTCTTCGCTGCCTTCGCCCATTTCTCTGGATTGAACTGGCTTGGGTTAAAGCTACTTTGTAAGTTCTCATAGGCTTTTACATATTCAAAATAAGTCTCTGGAGTGCCTTCCTTTTTCCGCTGACACCAGCCGTAATCTTCAGGGCAAATGGACCAGGATTCTACAATTCCCCATTGGGAATAGGTACCCCAATGCATCAAGAGTCCAAATTTCATGTCCTGCCATTGTTCCAGTTTTTCCAGCACTAAGGCATCTGTTTCGGGGATATATTTTTGTGTATGGTGTTGTGCACTAAGGCTTAAAGAAAAGATGATGGCGAGACTAAAAAGTAATCGTTTGTTCATATTTACGAGTTGAAATTATGAGCTCGGCAATCAACCAGAACTGCTGTGAGCGAAACGAATTTAATTGTTTTTTTATACAAAGTCAAACAAGTGATGCGACATCTCTAAATAAGATGTATCTTTGCCCCTTAATTTAAGAGCAGTGGTACTGAATTATAGACGATCATTGCATTTAATAGGAACTTCAATAATTGCATTCTTATTAACCCCAACATAGGGGCTTTTGTAAACAATATATATGTCATTTAATTCATTAGGTTTATCTGAAGCTTTATTAAAAGCCATCAGCGAAAAAGGATATACCAAACCATCACCAATTCAAGAAAAAGCCATCCCACCTATTTTAGAGGGGAAGGATGTTTTGGCTTCAGCGCAAACAGGAACCGGAAAAACTGCGGGTTTCACTTTACCACTTTTGCATTAGTACTCACACCAACCCGTGAATTAGCGGCGCAGGTCTATGAGAATGTCAAGGACTATGGGACACATTTAGATTTACGATCGACCGTTATTTTTGGTGGAGTGAATCAGAAACCGCAAGTAAGACATTTGCGTCAAGGGATGGATATTGTAGTAGCCACACCAGGACGATTATTAGATTTGGAAAGTCATCTCACTGGCTAAAGTTGAGATTTTAGTGCTCGATGAGGCCGATAGGATGTTGGATATGGGCTTTTTACGCGATATAGAGCGTATCATGAAGCTGATGCCTAAACGTCGCCAGAACCTCTTGTTTTCGGCGACCTTTTCTAAAGACATTAAAAAATTAGCCAATGGCATCTTGCATCATCCAGTACAGGTTGAAGCCACACCAGAAAATACAACCGTAGATTCCATTTCTCAAAAAGTATATCGGGTTGCTAAAGCTAAAAAAACCGACCTCATTATCTATTTAATTACCGAGGGTAATTGGAAACAGGTATTGGTATTTACCAGAACCAAACACGGGGCGAATAAATTATGTAAAAAAATGATCAGCTCCGGAATTACTGCGGCAGCGATCCACGGTAATAAAAGTCAGGGTGCACGCACCAAGGCTTTGGCAGGATTTAAAAGTAATGCGATTAGCGTATTGGTAGCTACCGATATTGCCGCTCGTGGATTGGATATTCCTTTATTACCGCATGTTGTGAATTTTGAATTACCTAATATTTCTGAAGATTATGTCCACCGTATTGGGCGTACCGGTAGAGCAGGAGCTAGTGGAGAAGCAATTTCATTGGTTAGTGGTGAAGAACGTGAGTATTTAAGAGATATTGAAAAGTTGGTAAGATTGAGAATCCCGGTGGAGGTACTAGAAGGTTTTGAACCCGACCCCAATGCACCGAATACCATGCCTAAAAAGAAACAACAACAACGTGGTTCCAGACGTTCAAGTCCGCGAAACTCAGACTCAGGAAATGCAAGGTCTAAACATCGCGGGTCTAATGATCAAGGGTCGAGACGTCCCAAACGAAATGATAGACGTTCAGACAATAGAAACCGATAAGCAGTGTAAATGAAGCCAAGTTTTAAAGCAAAAATGATTCAGGTTTGCGATGCTAAAATAAAAGCAAAGGGCGACAATGTAGGTCTCTCGTTTTATGCGTTTTTTGCCAATAAAAATGAGACGCCAGAGGTATTAATGGAAGCAGCAACATGGTGGATTAAAACACACCGGTTAGATCATTTTGAAAAGGCTGTGAAAATTAAAACTATGGTCGAACAAGAATAAAGCATCATGGAACAAGCTAATAACCCACTTCACGGTATAAAACTCGAACAAATCATCAATGATTTGGTGGCACACTACGGGTGGGAATATATGGGCTATAACATTAATATCCGTTGTTTTACTCACGACCCCTCCTTGAAATCCAGTCTTAAATTTTTACGACGAACCCCTTGGGCTAGAACCAAAGTGGAACAGCTGTATTTGGAGATGTTGAAGAAGAAGCGGTAGAATATGTTGTTTTAGTCGATTTATCAATAATATTACAATAGCTGTAGCTATACTGCATTTGTTAATGTAAGAAATATTTTATATATTTATAATCTCTAACTGCATGAGTTGATTTAAATCTAAATCAACATGAAAGCAGTTACCTATTTAAAACGCCCCCTTTTTTTTATCGTCTTTATTTTATTTGC
>MAAC01019046.1_pt1 | contig 47260 bp, 45 predicted proteins | sample 1115981 | NCBI WGS metagenome assembly MAAC01 (sample SAMN04961126, study PRJNA320927) | seawater metagenome | isolation source: sample BD02T64 sea water enriched with oil for 64 days | place: USA:Gulf of Mexico | collected 2013-07-27 | reverse complement strand
TTTGGGTTTGCTAGAATCATTATAATGATAGAGGTATATGGAGATAGTGATGCCTTAATAATCGTTGCATTTGTATATTTCCCAGTATTATTCTTTTTAATTACCCGTTGGATCTTTAAGCAAACTAAAAGTATCCTAACTTTAAAAAATGAAAAGGCAAAAACAGAGTTAATGCATTTAAAAAGTCAAGTGAACCCTCATTTCTTTTTCAATATGCTAAACAACCTCTATGGTTGGGTAGACAAAGACCCCGTAAAAGCGAAAGAACTGATTATTACCTTATCTGAGATGATGCGTTATAGCATTTATGAAGGCGAAAAAAATACGGTTACACTGGATGAAGAAGCTGCATATATGCAAAAATACATCGAGTTACATCGCATGCGTTACCACAAAGAAATTGATGTTCAGTTCACAATTGATATTGCAGCCGATTCTGTTCAGGTAATGCCTTTGTTGTTTATCATCTTACTAGAAAATGCTTTTAAGCATGGAGTAGAAAACTTAAGAGAACATGCGTTTGTACATTTAAATATGTCTGCAACACAGAACCTAGTTTCTTTTGAAATTAAAAACAACTTTGACCACAAAGAAACACCGAACACACCGGGAATCGGAATTCAAAATTTAAAAAGACGTTTAGAGTTGGTATATCCTAAAAAACATTCACTAGTTTTGGATTCTGATGCTGAAAACGGAGTATACATAGCCAAATTAACTTTAGACATATGATCAAGTACATTATTATAGATGATGAGTTCATGGCACATGATATTATAAAAGGATATTGTGATATATTGCCCAACATGCAATTAGAAAAGCACTGTTATGATGCGATTGAAGCCATTGAATACTTGAATTCTAATTCGGTTGATTTGATTTTTCTAGATTTAAACATGCCAAAATTAAAAGGGTTTGACTTTTTAAAAACATTGACAAATGCCCCTAAAGTTATTGTAACCACGGCATACAAAGAGTTTGCTTTAGAGGGATATGAATTGAATATTTCTGATTACCTGTTGAAACCATTTTCTTTTGAACGCTTTTTAAAGGCTGTAAACAAGGCCACTAAAACAACCGAGGTAAAACCAATAGTTACACGAGTAAACAATACAACAAACGCCTCAGAGCGCGTTTTTTTTCATAGCAATAAGAAACACATTCAAGTAGAAGTTTCAGATATTCTATATATTGAAGCTGATGGGAACTACTCTAAAATTGTACTATCTTCAGAAGTAATTAGCATTAGAGAAAAAATCTCTGATATCTTAGACATGCTTGTAAGTACAGACTTTGTACAAGTACACAAGTCTTTTGCGGTTGCAAAGCAACATATTAAAAGTGTTGAAGGAAATCGAATTCATATTGCAAAGCATATCATTCCTATTGGAAAAATGTACAAACTTCAAGTCACTAATTTCTTAAGCTAATTGTTTCGTTTTTTCTGAGATAAAAAGAACGTTCCATACAAGCCTCATCTTTTCATGAAACATTGCCTAAAAAGGCGAAAGAAACATGTAGTAATCATTTTTAAATCAGTCAGTTATCTTCTTGTTTCCTTTTTTAAGTCGTTGGTTTTTTGTAACTTGTATAGTACACGATACGTATCTTAACTAGAAGAAATTTTCTGCTGAATTAGATTGATAATTCCCAAGGTCATTTTTAAACACCTTTTCCTTACTGGGCACATTACAAATAGACCTGTCTTTTTTTATATTTTTTTGCTAACAAAAATCTACCGTCATGCAATTCACTTATTTATTTAGTATCATAATCACCCTATTCCTATTATCAGGAATTAGAATCGTTTATGAGTACAAGAGAGCCTTAAAATTCCGATTTGGAAAATATGTAAAAATACTAAACCCTGGGTTTCGATGGATCATTCCAATTATTGAAACCATTCAAAAAGTAGACATTCGAGTAATAACTATCAATATTGTTTCGCAAGAAGTAATGACCGAAGACAATGTGCCTTGTAGCATTGACGGGGTTGTCTTTTTTAAAATTAATAATCCTGAAAAAGCCGTATTAGAAGTTGAAGAGTACCACTTTGCAATCACGCAATTGTCACAAGCCGCTTTAAGAGATGTTTGTGGTAAAGTAGAATTAGATACCATTCTATCTAAACGTGAAGAAATGGGAAAAAACATCAAGTCTATTGTAGAGTTAGAAACCAAAGAATGGGGTATTGAAATAAACGATGTAAAAATTAAAGACATTCAATTACCAGAAAATATGCGCAGAATGATGGCAAATCAAGCAGAAGCAGAACGTTCACGTAGAGCGCAAATTATATTAGCATTGGCAGAGGAACAAGCAGCAGGGAAATTATTAGAAGCGGGTAAATTGATTGATCAATCACCGTCAGCTATTAAGTTGCGTTTGTATCAAACCTTATCAAATATAGCGGCAGAGAAAAATTCGACCATCATCTTTCCTTTTCCTGAAGAAGTTTTACATCATATCAATGACATAAAATCCAAGGTTATAAAATAAGAAATGGGTGTATCAAACAAATTGTGATTGCACAAATTCGTATTCATCTGGGCTGCGTAACATTTTTTGATAGTAAAATTCATTTACAGTCAATGATATATTTAAGTTTGTAAATAAAAGCACGTATACATTTGCTACTTTTCGGATCAATCTGATTTTTACAGGTTTATTTTTCATAATCAAGAGTTTTAATGATGACTCTAAATTATATAAGAATATTTTATTTAAAACTATTTTTAGGTCATTGGTCAATTAGCTTCTGTGATTGTATACTTTAAGTTAGTTAAACTAAGGTCTTTTATTTTAAAAACTGAGTCCCCAACATTTCAGAAGCATCCATAACAATCATTTTTGCAGTGGCATCTTGGGCATATATTAATTGCTTTAATGCATTTATCCTATTAATAGGCACGGTTACAAAAATCATGTCTTTATTTTCAGTAAGGCTCAAGTTTGTTCCTTTAACGAGTGTGCCGTTTACACCTATTTTTTCATTAATCAACACACCCAGAGCATCTAAACTATTGCAAGAAGAAATATGCACAATACGTTCATTTGGTCTACCGGTTAAAATCATGTCTATCATTTTTGTGGTGGTAAAAATACTAATCATACTCCACAACGCCAGTTCTATACTATTAAACACAATTCCACTAGTAATCACCACAACCGTATCCAGCATTAAAATTACTGTTCCGGTTTTTAAAGATGTTTTTGAGGTTACAATTCTAGCAATAATGGTTCCTCCACCGGCAGATCCTCCTCCTTTAAAGATAAACCCAATTCCTGCTCCAACAGCCACTCCACCATATAATGTAGCCAATAAAGGTTCATTGCTCAAAGGAGCTAATCCTATAAATTCAGATAAGACATCAATCAACACACTGGTTAATAAAATGGCTATGGTGCTTTTCAATGCAAAATACTTCCCTAAATATTTGATACTTACCAATAATAGAGGGATGTTAATCAATGCAAATAGAACACCTATAGAAAGTTTGAAAAGACTATTAAAAATAATAGCCAAACCACCAGTCCCCCCCATAGCAATGTTATTTGGACTCAAAAAACCAACTACTCCAAATGCCATAAAAGCACAACCTATAATAATAAATGTATAATTAAAAAATTCTTTTTTCATTTTGATTCTTTTAAAAGCTACAAATTTACAACAAAACTAAAACCTTACGGTATTATAATTTGAACGTAATTATAGAAATTGCCGCTCAACTAAAGAAAAGGTGTTTTCATCTACCGTAAAATCGAGATCAGCTTAAATATTTTAAATGGGTGAGATAATTTTTTCAATTTTGCTTCATCATAAAAGAAGTTCTTAACACTAAATAATAAGGCATGAAAAAATTAGATAAAATACTCGCTGAAAAATTGATCTCCGAAATCACTGATTCAAACATGACTTTTCAAAAAAAAATGAAAGTACTTAGACTTTTAGATCAGGCATTTAGAAAGCATTTAGGTGTTTTATATATGTCAGATAAAGAACTTGAAGAAAACGATATACTATATCGATCAATGTAAAAATAAAAATTATGGATGCCATTATACAGAAATTATGGAGCAACTATCTTCATATAACACCTACGGTTAAAAAAGTTGAAAACACCTTACAGCTCGATAATTATAGTTCCTTTTACGACCACATTGCTTTTAGAACTTTGAATACAAAGCAACTTGGGCTCACAAAAAGGATTTCTGGGGATTATGGAATCGAAAAACTAAGTAAAAAATTTCTATCACAAGGATACACAATACAGCAAGAATACATTTTAAAAAAAGAAAAACTAAAAGCTATTCATTTAGAAAAAGACAATGCTCCTAAAATTTTCATCAGTGAGCTTTTGGTTGATCAATGCTCTTTCTTCTTAAAAAACACACTTTTAAAAGCTTTCGATACTTGCAAAAATGAAAAAGACATTCTAACAAAAGGTCGATGTTGGGATGTAAATTACAAAGTCTATAAGGAGCTAGAAAGAGAGTCAGAATACGCTGCTTGGCTTTATGTACATGGGCATCGTGTTAATCATTTTACAATCAATGTAAATCAATTAGAAAAAAAATCAATAGAAGATGTGTGTACACAATTAAAAACTTCTGGAATTCATTTAAATAATTGTGGAGGAGTTATTAAAGGGGGAAAAAACCTGGGCTTAAAACAAGCAAGTACAATAGCCGATACCATTTTAGTGAATTTTAAAGATTTAAAAGAAACCATTCGAATTCCTTCTTGTTATGTTGAATTTACAGAACGATTTAATACTGATAAACAAGTTTTCAATGGCTTCATTACCAACTCTGCAGGTAAGATATTTCAATCTTCCGGTAGAATAGTTGCTTAACAATAGTTCTTTCTAAATAACTAAGTAACCTGTAATATTTTCTTGTCAATTAATCATGTTAAAAGAAATATTAATTCCTTTTAACTAGTGAGCCACTGTATGATATAGAAGATCTATGGCTTGGTAAAAGATTGATATTTGTTATGTGATTCGGAAATATTGTAATGTACATTTTGAAGCGTTCTCTTTTTGTTTTAAAATCAATTAGTATTTTATAATTCTTCTTCTGATCATTGTAAATACTTGTGTACTTTATTGGGACTCCTTTAAAAGTAATAGAAATGTCATTTGGATTTGCCGTAATGCCTGATTGCATTTCACCAAAAAAAGGAAGATTAATAGAAACACTATCGGCTGTAATTTTCACATAATTTACAGTACTTATAATGTCTATTGAACTACCTGAATTACCTGTACCCAAAATTTGAGTATTCAATACCTGTTGCATAGCGTTACTCATTGTTGGTGAAGCTCTATGAGAAACTATATGTATGTTTTTTGATTTAATTAAAGCGTCTAGGGCTTCTAACTGCTGTGGTGATACTGAGTTCTTTTTTGTCACACAACCAATACACATACAACAAATAAGAACGGTTATAATTCGCTGTATCATATTTCTTGTTTTTAGATTAACTTATTTATTCTTTTTTAAAACTAATGTACACATGCTACGTTCTTTACCGACCTGAACTGTTTTTACCGGCTCTAAAAAAGACAGCTTGTGATTTTTCATAATTTCTAAAAGTAATTCTTCATGTAATAAAAATCGATTGGTCTTATCAGGCAATGCATATACTCCTTCTGAGATTGGTTTTACAAAATTTTCCAATCCTTGTATCGATGTCATTCGCACAAAAATTGTTCCATTCACGTGTACAACTCGAACCAATTCAGAAAACATATTTAAGAAATGTTGTGTGTTTTGTGCAAAATGCAATACGGCACTACAAATTACATGATCAAAGGTATTGTCTTCAAAGTTTAATGCATCTAAGTTTTGAACAGAAAAATGACTTTCTTGTTTTGGGTAATTCTCTTTAGCTGCTTTTATTCTACTTGCATTGATATCAACACCGTATGATGAGAATTCATTTTCATAAAACCATTTTAAGTTCCTTCCAGAACCACAACCAGCATCTAAGATGACATCATCAGAAGCATAGCGTTCTTTTAAAATTTGGTCTAAAAGGTAGATGTCAATTCCACCGATATCTTTTCTTAATTTTTCTATAGACATATTCTATTTATAAGCAACCAAAATACAAAATCTTAAGAGTACATTTGCTCAATGCAAACTAAAAACTCCTCCAGATTAGAATTTATAGCAATGATGGCATCTTTAATGTCACTTGTAGCTTTATCTATTGATGCTTTATTACCCGCTTTAGAGCAAATCGGAATTTCAATTGGAATACAAAATTCTACCGACAATCAATTATTAGTAACCATGATCTTTCTTGGATTGGGTTTTGGGCAATTAATTTTCGGACCTATTTCTGATAGTTTGGGTCGGAAACCTGTGATTTATATGGGGTTTGGGGTCTTTGTAATTGCAAGTTTCATTTGTATTACAGCAACGAGTATAGAAATGATGGTTGTGGGAAGAATATTGCAAGGAATTGGGCTCTCTGCCCCTAGAACAATTAGCATTGCCATGGTTAGAGACAGTTTTAGTGGCGATTATATGGCGAAAATCATGTCGTTTATTGTGGTGATATTCATTTTGGTTCCTGTGATTGCCCCAGCAATTGGTAAAATTATTTTAGATACTTATGGGTGGAAAGCTATTTTTAATAGCCAATTAATTATTGGGTTTTTAATTATGATTTGGTTGTGGAGACGTCAGCCAGAAACCTTACCTGAAGACAAACGAAGAAAGTTTAAGATGAGTTTGTTTATTGAAGGGGCTAAAGAATTTATCAAACACAAACAAGCTGTTGTATTTACCTTGATTTCTGGATTTGTAACTGGATCTTTTATGGTGTACTTAAGTGCTTCTCAACATATTTTTCAAGAGCAATATGGATTAAAAGAAGAATTTCCTTTCATATTTGCCGGACTGGCAATATCAGTAGGAATTGCCACATTTTTAAACGGAACCTTTGTAATGCGTTTCGGAATGTACAAACTTGTATCGATATTTACGGTAATTTTCACATTGATACCACTACTCTATGCAATCATATATTTTAACAGTGGTGCAAATCCAAGTATTGCAGTATTCTTAACCTTCTGTGGATTGGAATTCTTTGCGCTGGGATTTTTATTCGGGAACCTAAGAGCGTTGGCAATGCAACCCGTTGGGCATATTGCCGGAGTTGGCGCAGCCATCAACGGATTTGTGTCTACAATAATGGCTGTTCCAATTGCAACGTTTATTGGAAGTTATGTTACTAAAACTGCGTTACCTTTATTTATAGGTTTCTTTGTTTGTGGGGTGATGTGTTTACTTTTATTGAAAATACTATCAAAATACAAAACGGCTAAAGCTTAAGCGAGCAGTAACAAAAATAGTATTGGAAACAGCAAGCCTGTCAGGGCAAATTTCCATCCACGTTTTTTAAATGTATTCTTTCCTGCCGAAATAAACATTCCTGTAAAGGCTAGTACTAACATCGAGATACCGAAAATATCCGAATACCAAATCCAAAAGCTATTAGTTGTTTGATGTAGTAAAATAGATTGTCCAACAAACGGAACTAATTTCTTGAATTCAAGAATTCCTTTCCCTGTTTTTACATCTGCATCTAAAATTGCCTTTCCTTCGAAATACACTCTCAAAGAACCATTTCTAATGCGATGATTTTCATAGGTTAATCCTAAGTCTTTCGCAGCATTGATGACATATTCTTTGTTGATGTTTTTAGCATCAGTAGGCAAGGTTATATTCACTTCTTTAGAGTCTATTACGTATTCTTTCGGATACCAATCTTGTCTGTGGTTTAAAATGATTCCAGAAAATGAAAACATAATTAACAACCCTACATAAAAGTAAGCAATGTCTCTGTGTAGTCCTCTATTTGTTATTTTTTTCATGCTGTTTTTTAAAGGTAAAAATGTGTTTGAGTAATTTTTCAATAATTCAATAGTAGTATCTAATCTAGATAAGAGATATTAAACGCAAGGCTATACTGCGATTAAAAATTTAAAAGAGCAACTAAAGCTGTTTCAAACTGGTTTTTAGCCAAGTATTGATCCTCTAATTCTTTTTGAAACGGAATTGGAGTTTCAATACTTCCGATTCGTTTTACGGGAGCATCTAAAGAGTTAAAACAGTTCTCTGTAATCAATGCAGACAGTTCACTAGCAATTCCTCCAAACAAAGAATCTTCTTGCAATACAATCACTTTTCCGGTTTTTCTGACAGAAGCATACAAAGTATCTACATCTAAAGGTTGTAAGGTTCTTAAATCAATCAAATCTGCAGAAATCCCTGGGTTGTTCCCCAATGTTTCTAACGCCCAATGCACACCTGCTCCGTAACTAATAATGGTAATATCAGTTCCTTCTTTTAATATTGCAGCTTTACCAATTGGTAATGTGTAATATGCTTCTGGAACTTCTTGATATACCGATCGATAGAGTGCTTTGTGTTCAAAAAATAATACTGGATTTGGGTCATTTATAGCAGAAGCCAACAAACCTTTTGCATCTGCTGGAAATGCAGGGTATACAACTTTCAATCCTGGTGTTTTTGTAAACCAAGCTTCATTGGTTTGAGAATGAAAAGGCCCTGCACCAACACCTGCACCACAAGGCATTCTTACTACAACATCTGCCGGTTGTCCCCAGCGATAATGGGACTTTGCCAATAAATTTACAATCGGATTGAATCCTGAAGAAACAAAATCTGCAAATTGCATTTCCATCACTGCTTTCATTCCGTTAACCGATAAGCCGTAAGCGGCTGAAACAATTGCGGATTCACATATTGGTGTATTGCGCACTCTGTCTTTACCGAATTGCTCTAAAAAACCATCTGTAATTTTGAAGACACCTCCATATTCTGCAACATCTTGTCCCATAATAATTAGGTCGTCATATTTCTCCATTGACTGTTTCAATCCATCAGAAATAGCGTCTATCAGGCGAATTTTATTTGTGTTTGTTGATGGATTAACTATCTCTGGTTCAAAGTTTTTATATACATCGTTTAATTCTGTTTCTAAATCAACCGTTATTGCTGACTCATCAAAAGCAATTTGTAAATGCTCATTAATCTCGTGTACAATATCTGCTTTAAACTGAATTTCATCTTGTTCAGTCAATATATTCTCTGCTCTTAAATATGCCTGAAAGTTTTCTAGTGGATCTTTTGCTGCCCAATGATCAAGCAAATCTTGTGGTACATATTTTGTTCCACTTGCTTCTTCGTGGCCGCGCATTCTAAAGGTTTTAAATTCTAATAGAATTGGTCTTGGGTTTTCACGTACACTTTCAGCCAATTCAGAAACCTTGGTGTATACTTCTACAATGTTGTTTCCGTCAATAATATGACTTTCCATACCATAACCAATTCCTCTATCAGCAATGTGCTCACAATTGAATTGTTCTGAAGCCGGTGTTGACAGTCCATAACCGTTATTTTCTACACAAAACAAAACTGGTAAGCTCCAAACAGAAGCGACGTTCAATGCTTCATGAAAATCTCCTTCGCTGGTTCCACCTTCGCCTGTAAAAACGGCACAAACCTGATTGTTCTTTTTGATTTTATTAGCCAGTGCAATTCCATCTGCTATTCCTAATTGCGGACCTAAATGAGAAATCATTCCAACAATATTAAACTCTTGTGTTCCGAAATGAAAACTACGATCTCTACCTTTTGTAAATCCATTAGCTTTTCCTTGCCATTGAGAAAACAAGCGATACAAAGGAATTTCTCTCGTTGTAAAAACCCCTAAATTTCTGTGCATTGGTAATATGTATTCACTCTTTAATAAAGAAGCGGTAACTCCAACAGAAATAGCCTCTTGACCAATGCCGGAAAACCATTTTGAAATTTTTCCTTGGCGCAATAAAATCAACATTTTCTCCTCAATTAATCGAGGTTTTAACATGGATTTATATAAACTTATAAGTGTGTCTTTTGATAATTTATGTTTGGTATAATCAACTTGTTGAATCATGTATTGTACTGTTTTTTTTTAAAGGCGTAACAATGTACTAAAATTTGTTTAAATAGTATTTAGAATTTCTGCCGCTTTCAACAAAGTATCATCTGTTTTCGCAAAACAAAATCGCAATACTTTCTCATCCAAATTGTTTTCATTAAAAACGGATAACGGAATTGCCGCCAATCCATTTTCAATAGTCAATCTTTTTGCATAATCTACATCGTTTTCATGCGTTATTTCAGAATAATCTAATACTTGAAAATATGTAGCCTGTGTAGGAATACTTTTAAATTTAGAGTTTTTTATTGCGTCTAGAAATAAATCTCTTTTTTGCTGAAAAAAAGAAGGTAAGCTATTGTAAGTACTTGCGTTGTTCATGTATGCTGCAATTGCAATTTGTGTCGGATGATTTACACAGTACACATTAAACTGATGTACTTTAACAAACTCTTTCATCAACGCTGTTGGCGCACAACAATAACCTAGTTTCCAACCTGTATTGTGGAATGTTTTTCCAAAAGAAGCTGTGATAAAAGTTCGTTCTTTTAAATTAGAAAATAAACAGGCACTTTGGTGTTCTGCCCCATCATAAACCATGTGCTCATAGACTTCATCACTCAAAACAATAATGTTGGTGTTTTTTGTGATTCGCTCCAATTCTAGCATGTCTTCTTTAGAGAATATGGTTCCACATGGATTTTGAGGCGTGTTGATAATGATCATCTTTGTTTTACTTGTGATAGCACTTTCAACAAGCTCCCAATTCACAGAATAAGCAGGGTAATTTAATTGAATAGCAATTGTTTTTCCTCCATTTACAGCAATTGCAGGTTCGTAACAATCGTAAGCCGGCTTAAATAGAATCACTTCATCATCGGCATGAATAAAAGTTGATATTATTGTGTAGATCGCCTGAGTTGCACCACAGGTAATCACAATTTCATCTTCTGGACTATAAGTTGAATTGTATAAATTCTGAAATTTAGTAGCAATGGCTTCGCGCAATGACAATGCCCCAAGCATTGGTGCGTATTGATTGTATCCATCATTCATCGCTTTTATTACTAAATCAATGAGTTTTTGATCACTTTTAAAATTAGGGAAGCCCTGAGACAGATTAATAGCATCGTGTTTTTTTGCCAAAGTACTCATTACAGTAAATATAGTAGTGCCAACATTGGGGAGCTTAGAAATGTGCTGCATAATTGTATGTGATTATTGACTGATAATAAAAAATCCTTATCAAATGAATGATAAGGACTTTAATAATTTTTATATAAATGTATTACAGCTCATTAAAAATGGCATGCATCATTCTTTTTTTATCATTGATACTCTCTTCAAGAGAAATCATTGTTTCTGTTCTGCTCACACCATCTACATCATCAATTTGATAAATAATGTCTTTCGCATTGTTTGTGTCTTTCGCTCTTACTTTACAGAAAATATTGTATTTCCCCGCAGTAACATAGGCTACAGTAACATTCGGAATCATTTTTAAATGATTGATCACACTCTGAGTCATTGATGTTTTCTCTAAGAAGATCCCAACGTGCGCAATAAATGAATAGCCCATTTTTTCGTAATTCAATGTCAGTGTAGACCCTTGAATAATTCCTTCATCCTCCATTTTCTTAACACGAACATGGATCGTTCCTGCAGAAACAAGTAGCTTTTTAGCGATATCTGTAAATGGAGTTCTTGCATTCTCTATAAGAATGTCTAATATTTGATGATCAATTTCATCTAAAACAAATTTTTTCATGTTTTTTTTGTGTATAATTCAAACAATAAAACAAAATTATGAATTATATTTAATATACAAAGCGATTTGATTAAAAATCTTTATTTTTTTAAGAAAACGTATTCGTGGGCTAAGTAATTAGAAACCTCTCCTTTTATTTCTATCTTTTTTTCAGACTTTAATTGACCATCTTGGACTTTATCTACAAATTGATAGGCAATACCATTTATTGAGCTTTCTGAATCTTTAGCAATCACATCAAAAAAGTTCTTTAGATTGTTCGGTATGTCAAAATAAGCCTCATATTCAGCAAATTCATTAGCAGTGGCAATATGATAAATTCCTTGCACTAAAGCATAAAAATTGAATTTCCGTGCCTCTTCTCGATCATAATCATCAACAAAATGTCCCGCTTCTATCAAGATGGTGTTGTATCCTAGTTTTTGAAAATTATCACCAGTTGCTGTTGGGTAAAACTCATCAGTATATCTACCAATGTGATTCGGGATTACTCGTTGTAGCAAGGAATTCATTGCTATAATAACATTCATTGTTTCCTTTCTCCCCTGTGTTAAGGATCTGGTTTCATCTTCTGAAGGTGCTAGAAATGATATTGTCGCAGGGTTCTCGGTTCCTTCTACTCCAAAAATAGTTCTTTGATCATGCAAGTTGAAGCTAAACATAGGACTGAACGATTCTAATGCTTTACGTAAAAGTTTACTTTCTGTAGCTCTTCTGTCGACTGCATCTCTATTTAAGTCAATGTTATTAGCATTTACACGAGTGTAGTTTAACGAGCCATCTGGGTTCAGCATTGGAATGCAAAGAATTGTGCATTCTCTTAATATTGTTTTAAAAACTGTTTCTGTGGGGTTTGTAACGCAATTAAAAAAATCAAACAAAGCTTTCGTTCCTGTGCTTTCATTCTATTCTCTGAGACCCCAATTTGATTCACCTTTAAAGTGCTCGATATTTTTTCTAACAAGGGAGAGATGTGCTTGTAATGAATCCATTTCCCAAAAAGATTGGTTTCTTTTTTAGAGGTAAATAGCGTTTTTAAAAATGAGGTATCTAAAATATTCATTACAAATTGTTTCAACAAAAATACAACTTCAGCAACTCTTGGACTACAAATATTTTACAAAAGTAAAACATAAGAATGTTACAATTGTAACAGTGTTTATTGAAAACACTTTACAATTACATCGTGTTCAAAAACGTATTGTAAATTACTACAGACATGTGATTACCTCATGAAGCAACAGTATAGAGAAACTCTATCTGCAACATGTATAAAGATGAAACACAAGCAGTTAAGGCTTCTTGACTAATGCGTTTATTTAAGTAGCGTTCTATGACGTTGTTTTTTTTGTTAAAACATTTAATTATAAAGAATTTAAATTTTACATTTGTAAACCGAAAGCTAATTTACAATGGTAAACAATTTAGAATTTACAAATAGGTTGAAAAAAGTAATGGAACATCACCAGTTAACCGCCTCATTATTTGCTGATAAAATAGTTGTTCAGAGATCTAGTATATCTCATATCCTATCTGGAAGAAATAAACCTAGCTTAGATTTTATTTTAAAAGTAACCAACACTTTTACAGATGTTGATATGTACTGGTTGCTAAATGGAAAAGGAACGTTTCCTAAAAAAACTAAGGAAGAAAAAAGCAGCACTCCTACCCTACCGATAATTAAAAGCAATACAAATTCTTCAACAGAAAAAAGAATTCAACGAATTGTAGTGTTTTATACTGATGGTACTTTTGAAGAGTACAAAAAATAAAGCCTCCAGATAAATCTAAAGGCTCTTGTATATATTTAAGTTTGCGAATTGTTTCCGACCTTTCTAATTGATCAATTGCGCCATACCGGTTCGGATAATTTCAATATGCTTTAACCGGTTAGAAACTTTACTTTCTTTTTGAAATTGCACCATTTGACGCATTAAATTAATAGCTGTTTTGTCAAAGTTAAATTGTTTAAACTGCTTCCCTTTTACAACCATGTCCTCTATTAAGTTCTGAATTGCCTGTGTAGAATTGCTTTTCGCAATTTTTTCGTAAGCCTTATTATACAAAGACTTTGTTCTATTATCATTTATCAAAAACATTCCAGACAGTACGTTTTTAGCTATAAACGCCAATTCCGTTTCATCATTTTCTTCAATAAAAATACGGGTTAAAGGAGTTGCAATGATTTTTCGCACTTCATCTGGCAATTCCTTTGATAGTTGCACAGCTTTGTTTTTATCAACATAATAGATTGCGACTAATGTTTTACCTAATACACTATAAGATTTACTTTTTAAAGCTTCTGTGAAGATTGGCAAGTAATCTGGATCTGTTAACTTTCCTAAGGTTTCAATTGCAACGGCTTTTATGACCGTTTTTTCATCTTTTGCTGCAATTCTTTTAATCTTATCTATTACTGCTCTCTTCGTGTGTTTATTGATTAAATTAATTTTCTCTAAAGCCAATTTTCTTACTTTATGAAAAGGGTCACTCATTGCATTTGCAATTGCTATAAATGCTTTTTTGTCATCTTGATTTTTAGCAACCTCTAATAATGCTTCTTTTTTATGACCATAATAACTGGCATATTTCAGTTGACTAATATATTGCTTTGTCGTTTTTGTTTCTGTGATATCAGCAAGCAATACGCCATCAGCATTAATCAATATTACTTCTGGTAAATTATCGTACTGAAACGTAAACGAAGCATCTTTACCATCTACAAAAACATTTTTACGTATCGATCTTCCATTTTCAACAATATCAATTGCTAATGGAAATTGAAATTCTTTCTCTGTCTGATAAAGATTTATAGTAACTTTTTTCTCGAGAGTATTGTAGTCATAAGAAACTTGAATTTTAGGGTGACTACTGCCAAAGTACCATTGATTGAAAAACCAGTTTAAATCTTTCCCTGTAACCTTTTCAAAAGCCAAGCGCAATTGATGTGCTTCTGCCGACTTGTATTTGTTATCTGTTAAATAAGTGTTTAGACTTGCATAAAAAGCTTCGTCACCAACATAATTACGAAGCATGTGTAAAATTGCTCCACCTTTATTATAACTAACAGTATCAAACATATCTTCTTTGTTAGCATACTGAAAACGAACCAAGTCTTTTTCTGTATCTCCACTTTGCTTATACGCTTCCGAATCCTCTAGTAAATGTGCATCTGCATGGTTTTTACCGTATTTATGCTCCAACCACAAATATTCACTGTAATTGGCAAAAGATTCGTTTATTGTTAAATTACTCCAGCTTTCTGCAGTTACCAAATTACCGAACCAATGATGAAACAATTCATGAGCAATGGTGTTTTCTACCACATTTTCATCAATTAATTGCCCGGGCATCTGATATGCTTTTTCTCCATGAATTACAGCAGTGGTATTCTCCATTGCACCACTCACATAATCTCTTCCAACCATTTGACTGTACTTATTCCAAGGGTATTCAATTCCTGTAATTTTAGAGAAAAACGCCATCATTTCAGGAGTGTCTCCAAAAATATCTCTTGCCGTTTTTGCATATTTTTTCTCTACATAATATTCAATCGGAATGTTTTTATATGAATCTTTTATTATTTCAAACTCCCCAATACCCATAAAAAATAAATACGGAGCGTGTTTTTGAGTGAAATTCCAATAATCAGTTCTTGTACCGTTAGTGTTTGTAATTTGACTTTCTAGCTTTCCATTAGATAAGGTTTTGTATTTACTTGGAACGGTAATATAAATTTCTTGTGAGGTTTTTTGATTTGGACTATCGATTGTAGGAAACCAACAACTACTCGCCTCTGTTTCACCTTGTGTCCAAATTTGTGTAGGTTTGTTTTTATCCAATCCATCAGCATTGATAAAATACAATCCTTTTGCAGCTGTAATTGCCAAACTTCCTTTCTGCTTTACTTTCTCTGGTCTTGCAGTGTATTTGATATGCAATATAAAAGATTCTTCTTTTCCATAAACTCTTGGCAAGTCTATAATTATTTTTTTGGTATCGTAATTGAAATCTAAATTACTACCATTCAATGCAATGCTATGAATCACCATCGTTTTGGCATCCAAAGTGACTTTACTTGTTTTGTAGAAGTATGGCCGAAGCGTAATCCATTCTTCACCAATCAATTCTTTTTTAGCAAAATCAAAAGCAACTTTTAGCTTTGTATGCTCAACAACATGCACTTTTGAGTTTTCTTTTCGATAAGTGTTTGAAGGGAGTTTTACTTGAGCTTTTACCGCTGAGAATATTAGTAACGCAATAATAAAAAGTGTCTTTTTTTGAATTTTCATATAATATTACAATCTTAAAAGTTCAAAAATAAGAAAAAATGCACAACAGCCTGTTAATAGCTAGTTAAAAAGAAAAACCCGAATTCTAATTAGAATTCGGGTTTTTTGATTGATATAATTTGTGTTTATTTTTTCGCTGAGAAAAGTGCACTAAATTTATCTAAACTTATTCCGTTAGAATCTAGCTTTATATCGTTCATCATTTTCATTATTTTTGCTGGATTCATTTTATCTCCTAAAATTCTTGCAAGACCAACTCCTTTATCTGCAGCATAACCAAAAGCAATCACTTCATCAATTGCATCACCAGCTCCAGTATAATACAGATTTACTTTGATTCCTTTCTCAGTAAAACGCATTAAACTTTTGTAATCGTCGCCTTTTAAGATTGCTTCAATTTTCGTTTTTTCAGCCAACAACTCTTCCGAGTTGTCATTTAAAAGCATTGCTACAATATTAATTTTCTTTAAAGTATTTAAAGTTTCTCTCGTTTCGTCTGAAACATCATCAGACTTAATCTGCAAAATACTGGCAGGAACATCAAAGGTTATATACCCTTTTTTCTCTTGACTTTTTACTAAGTATCCCTGTAGAGATTCATTGTCATTACAAGAAGTAAACGAGAATGCTAAAAATATACTAGCTAATATGATTGTTAATTTTTTCATGATTCGGTTTTAAGTTTTTATGATTCTTTTTATCAGCAATTTTTTAAACGTTATTTACTTTTCTTAGAACGCTTTTTCCCATCATTAGTAAACTTATCTGCTAATTTAGATAGGTTATTGATATCAATAACTCCTGTTAAAGATACAATTACAGACTCAGCATGCCCTTCAGTCATTTTGCTAATACCATTTACATACATTAAAACTTCACTAACAGTATCTTTATTTCCGTCTGTCTTTACATAAATTTTAACTTTAGACCCTTTGTCTTTAAATCTCATCAACTCTGTCAAATTCGACTTCTTAACAGCGGTTTTTACCATTGTTTCCATTTGACTTGCTATAGAAGAACTATTCGTTTTAAATACTTTTAATTCGTTTAGGTTTTGCGCCAACTTAAACACTTCTACAGCGTCATTATCACCTCCCATGTCTCCACCGAATTTTTGTAATAATTGAAATGCGTCTTTGTTAATTATGAATGAAGATACATCATCCATATTTTCTAATTTATCAAACATTGATTGTCCGAAACTTACTGCAGGTGCTATTACTAATGCTATTAATACGATTATTTTTTTCATGATTTCTCTTGTTTACTTGGTTTTACTAATTATTTCAATACTACTTGGTTTCTTATTTTGAATTAAAGATCTTGTTTACAGTATCTTCATATGTGTACAAACTTGCTACTGCTTCATTTCCTTTGTTTAAATTTGAAGAAAGCATTTTTAACACATCTTTTACTTGGGCATATTGCGCTTTCGCTTCTTGCTCTTTCGCATAATTGTTTCCCACATAAACACTGACTAACAATACAACTGAAGCTGCTACCGACAACCATTTCCAATTCGTCTTTTTAGTGTTTAATTGGATTGGTTTTGCTAACTTTTCTTCTTTACTGTATTTAAAGTAACTAAACATTGATTCGTACTCTTGCAAATGTTGAGCAACATTACCTGATAAAAAATAGTTTTTTAACGTTGCTTCTTCTTGCACAGTCGTCTCTGCGTCTAGATATCTTTCTAACAACTTTTCGATTTTAGATAATTCCATAACTGTGTTGTTTTATTAGTTCTTGTCTTATTGTTTTTCTTGCTCTTGATAATGCTACTCTCACTGCAGTTGGTTTTAAGTCTAACATTTTTCCGATCTCTTCAAAATCGTACTCTTCAATGTCTCTTAATTGTATCACTAACTTTTGCTGTTCTGGTAACTTATCTATAAGCCTATGTACTTGGCTAACACTATCTCTATGCTCTATTTTTGTTTCTAGAGCAGTATCCTTTTCTTTATAATTACTATGTACCAATGTTAAATTTGAAGCCTGCTTAGATTTTAATCTATCAAAACAATAATTTTTTGTCATTGTCATTGCAAACGCTTCCACATTCTTATACTCAGCAATCTTTTCTTTACTTTTCCATAATTTAAAGTATAATTCTTGCGTTGCATCCTCAGCTTCTTCTGTAGAAACTAACAATCTTTTTGCTAAACGAAAGACTTTGTCTTTAAAAGGTAAAACAGATTTTAAAAATTCTGATTGGTTCATTGATTCTTTTTATTTGATTGTAAAAACGATCTTTATAATTGCTTCTACACCTTTACGACGACGACTAATTAAATTTGTTACATCATTTTTTTAAATTGTACTATATTTCTTTAAATTGCGTTACTAAATAGCACCCTAATAACTGTTGTATTGATGAAAACCCTTGCTAAAATAGTTTTATTTTTTTTATTTATACTAACACTATATAATTGCACTAAGGAAGATGAGATTCCTGTTGATGTTGAAATTAATGATTTTATATGGAAAGGTATGAACGCCTATTACCTATATCAGGATCAAATTACTGATTTATCTGATCGACGGTTCAACTCTCAGCCAGAACTAAATAGTTACCTGAGTAACTTTGCAGTCCCTAACGATTTTTTTACAAGCTTGCTATTAAACACGGGAAACATAGATCTTAAATCTGCTTTAGTTGAAGACTACAACACAATAACAACACCAGGTTTAAGAACATCTTATACAAATGGTGTTGAATACGGAATTATTGCAGAGCCTGGAAACTCTACAAATGTTATTGGCTATGTGATTTCTATTTTACCAAATTCTGATGCTACCACTAAAGACATCGATAGAGGAGATTTTTTTTACGCTGTTGATGACACACAATTAACTAGAGAGAATTTTCAAACATTATTAGAGGACAATAGTGACTACAGCTTGAATATGGCAATTTTTGACGGCGTAAAAGTTGAGGGGGACTCAATAAGAACTTTATTAGATACGATTCCTAGAACAATTGCATTGGCTAAAACCGGTTACACTCATACACCAGTGGCAATTACTAAGAGCTTTGCAAATACGGGGTATATTTTATACAATAATGACTTTTCCACTAATTATATTAATGATTTAAATACTACTTTCTTAGAGCTTAAAAATCAAGGAACAAATCAATTGGTTTTAGATTTACGATACAATGTAGGAGGCGGAAGTTTTGCTAAAACAGTTACTCAAATTGCAAGCATGATTACAGGTCAATTTGCAGATCAAACTTTGATAAAAGAAAAATGGAATGCAAAAGCACAACCATGGTTTGAACTGAATCAACCAGATTCATTACTCACTAAATTCCCAACTAAAATAAACTCAACTACAATTAACAGCCTTCAATTAACAGATCTTTATATCATTCTAAACGGAAGTTCATCAACAGTTGAATTATTAATTAATAGCTTAAAAAGCTACATCAATGTTCATATTATAAATAGCAATCAAACTGCAGGAAACAATACTGGAGCAATTACCTTATACAACTCCATTGATTATGACTCTATAGGTAACAATGTAAATCACACATTTGCTTTACAACCCATTGTGTTAGAATTCTTAAATAAAGATGACGAAACGTTTGAAACAGGGTTCACACCAGAGGTGACAGTTTGCAATCAAGAAGACATTTTAAATATGGGGGTTTTAGGTGAAACCTCTGATCCTATATTAAATAGGGTTTTAAATCTTATTAATACAGGATCTGCTGGAGCAAATCCAACTTGCAACCCAAATAATTTTGAATATCTGTACAATTCAGTCCGTAGACAAAGGATTCTTGACACTGGTGTTTTCATCAAGCAAAATTTACCAAACACGAATTAAAATGACAAAAAGTACAGCCTACCTTCTATTTCTAATCTTAACAATAACCTCTTGTACAAAAATTAAAGTTACTCCTTCAGAAAATTTAGAAGTGAATAATTTTATTTGGAAAGGCCTAAACACCTTCTATTTATGGCAAAGCAATGTGACAAACCTAGCGGACAATCGTTTTTTAGATCCATATAACTTTCAAAACTTCCTCGGTTCAGAAACGAATCCTACTCAATTTTTTGAAAATCTGTTGTACCAAAAAAAGACGATTGATAAATGGTCTTGGATTGTTGAAGACTACATTGCTTTAGAAAATTCTTTTCAGGGAGTATCATTACACAATGGAATGGAATATGGAGTAGTTTATGAAAAAGGGAGCACAACAAACGTTTTTGGATATGTACGCTATGTACTTCCCAATTCTGATGCTAGCGTTAAAAACGTAAAAAGAGGAATGATTTTCAACTCTGTAAATGGAACAAAATTAACCGTGAATAATTATAATGGTTTATTGTTTACCGATTTTGATTACACTATAGGACTAGCCGATTTTAACAATGGAAACCCTATTGCTAATGGGATTTCAATTACTTTAACTAAAGTAGAATATACTGAAAACCCTGTATTTATAACAAAAACGATCATCGAAGGAAGTAAAAAGATTGGTTATTTAATGTATAATAGCTTTACAAGAAATTTTGACGATGAATTAAATGCTGCTTTTTTAGCATTGAAAAATGACGGAATTACAGACTTAATTATAGATTTAAGATACAATGGCGGAGGCTCTGTAAAGACAGCTGTATATTTATCAAGTATGATTACTGGGCAATTTACTGGACAATTATTCGCTAAAAAAATATGGAATGATAAAATTACAATAGCTGATTCTAATTTAGAAGAGAAATTTACAAACGAAATTAATAACGGCATTATAAATGAAAACATCAACAGTTTATCATTAGATGAAGTTTATTTTATTACTACCAACAACTCTGCTTCTGCTTCAGAACTGGTTATTAACGGATTAAACCCGTATATAACGGTAAAAACCATCGGCACTAAAACGCATGGAAAATATGTCGGATCGATTACTTTATATGACTCACCGAAACTTTACAATAAAGAAAACATCAATCCAAACCACAATTGGGCCATGCAACCAATCGTCCTAGAAATTGTTAATAAGAGCGGAGAAAACGACAAAGATGGTTTTGACCCAAGTACAGCTCCACTTTCAGAAAACTATGGGGAATTAGGAATACTAGGAGAAACATCTGATCCTTTATTACAAAGAACGATTACTTATATCACAACAGGTTTAAAAGGAAAGGTGATTTTAAATAAAAATGTATTAACAGAGTTTTCTAATTCAAAATTAGCATTACCTACTAGAAATAATATGTACGTAGAAATAAAGTAACTATATGGCTTCAAGATCTGGCCTAAAGTCATTCATTAAATTTTCATCTTTCGACTTCGCGTGATTAAACCCAGATTGCCACCATTTGGTCATCATTTTTTTATCAAAAACCAACGAATTAGTAGTTAATACTGTTGGTGTATAATATAAATTCAGTTTTACATCGTGGTGTTTGGCCGATAATTTACCTATTGTAATATTGTGTCTCTCTACATGTTCTAGCATAAAATCGAATACATCAAACAATAAAGAGAATGGGTTTTTAGATTTCAACCTATTAATCTGTGTCACTTCTGTTTCTAAAATAATTGCATCAACTTCTTTTGCGCCACGTAAAATAGCTTCTCTAATTGGAACCAAACAACCAAAACCACCGTCTGCATATTGACAACCATCTTTCTCTAATAAACTCATAAACGGAATGTAATTGCAAGATGCCCATATCCAATCTACAAAATCAGCATAAGTACATTCACTCAATGTTTTGTATTCTATTCTATTGGCAGATAAATTAGAAACGGTTATCACTACTTCCTTATCAGATTTCAAAATTTCTAAAAACATTTCTTCTGTAATGTTTCTCCTAATTAACTTTCGCAAGTTTTTACTTTCTCCAAAGGTTTTTCTCCCATTGATCAGATTCCATAGAGTATTAAGGTGATTAATGGTAATTACTTTTTCTCCATGAACTTTCTTAACAACAAAAGGATTATTACTGAAAATTGCTTTTTGATTTACTGAAGTATATAGCTTTTTTAACGCATCAATTTTACCCAATGCCAAATGAGAAACCATTAAACTGCCTGTAGAGGTGCCAACAAAAAAGTCGTACTCTTTTTTGTTTTCTTCCATCAAGTACTGAGCTACACCTCCTGCAAACGCGCCTTTACTTCCTCCTCCAGATATTACCAATGCTCTCTTCATTCTCTATTTAATGTTCTTTTACAACTTATTTGTTGTTGCAGATTAATAAACCAATCAATCGTTGTAAATTAGTGGCTTCTAAAATATAAAAAATGAAAAGAATAATCCTGTTATTTTGCATCGCATTTATAAGTTTTTCTTGTAAAACAGAATATCAAGTTAGAAATATTGAAAATATCAACATTCAAGAATTTAAAATGGACAGTACTAGTATTAGGGCTATTTTAGCTTTAAGTGCAAATGAATTGTTGTTTGCAGGGTCTAGAGGTGATATCGGTTTAACAGAAGATGGAGGAAAAACCTGGAACATTGATTTCATTACTTACAATGACTCTATTAAGCCCCATTTTAGAAGTATTGCAAAAACAAAATCAAGTATTTTCGCACTATCTATTGCAAATCCAGCGTTACTTTATAAAATTTCAAACGGAACTAAAGAAATTGTATACACAGAAAAAGGCCCCAAAGTCTTCTATGATGCAATGACTTTTTTAGATGATAAAACTGGAATTGCGATTGGAGATCCAATAAACGGTTGCACCTCTATAATCATGACTTATGATGGAGGAAATACTTGGAACAAAATTGATTGTTCTAAATTACCGGAAGTAAAAGAAGGAGAAGCATCTTTTGCCGCTAGTAACACAAATATTGCCTTTGCAAAAAACACCATCTGGATAGTTACAGGTGGAACAAGAGCACGTGTATTAAAATCGTCTGACAAAGGAAAAACCTGGAAAATTATTGACACGCCAATCATTCAAGGTAATGGACCACAAGGTATCTATTCTGTTGATTTCTATGATGAAAATAATGGAATTATTATTGGTGGTGATTATTCAAAACCAGATTTAAATCAAGCGAATAAAGCCATTACAACAGACGGTGGTGAAACTTGGACATTGGTTGCCAATGGTCAAGACCCTAATTACAAAAGCTGTGTACAATACATTCCTAGAACTCATGGAAAAGAAGTTGTTGCAGTAAGTAAAACAGGCGTTTCTTTCTCTAATGATGGTGGACATACCTGGAAAGAAATTAGTAAAGATGGTTATTATGCAATTCAATTTGTTGATAAAAATACAGCTTGGCTGTCTGGTCATCATAAAATCGGGAAATTAGTTTTTAAATAGTTCGTTTTTAATGCAAAAAGGATTGCTCTTACTTATCGTGATTGTTTTAACTACTTCTTGTAAAAAGACGGTTTTAGACAAAGAATTTTCTTGTGCCTCAAGCGCAGTAAAAGGTGCTCTTGAAAGAAATGAAGATGTAAAAAAAACGTTTTCAATTCAAATTCCAAAGCATTGGAAAACAAACCTTTTTTTCAATAATTTACAATCTTCTATTTATTTTGCAGACACGACAAAACAATTAACAGAGACCGTATTGCTAGACATTACACATGTTCAAAAAGAATACAGCTTTAATACTGATTTTAAGAAGCAACTCTTTAAAAACGATTCTACTCAACAATTAAAAGCCTTAAAAGAAAAAGAATTTATCTTTTTTAAAAAGCCTGCTTACTATAGGGTGTCCAAAGGTTTCAAAGGTAAATACCCATATCAGATAGTAAATATTTACATCAAGCAAAACAGCAATAGCACTTTTCATGTAAAAACTGAAGTTTATGGAGACTCTCTTATAAAGAACCGCTTGTGCAAAGCGATGCAACTTATTAATACATTAGAAATAAAATAATTATGACTCTAAATAAAGAACACATCATCAATAGATTTATTAGCTACGTAACTGTAGATACAGAATCTGATCCAGAAAACCCAGCATTTCCTAGTACAGAAAAACAATGGGATCTTGCCAAAATTATAGTGAAAGAATTAAATGATATTGGGTTGAGCGATGTAACTTTAGATGACAATTGTTACATCATGGCAACAGTGCCAAGTAATATAGAATATAAAGTACCTACAATTGGATTTGTTGCACATATTGATACAAGCCCAGATTTTACTGGTGCCAATGTAAACCCACAGATTCACGAAAATTATGACGGAAAAGACATCGTATTAAACAAAGAAGAAAACATTGTATTATCTCCTGATTATTTTGATGATTTATTGCAATACAAGGGCCAAACTATTATCACAACAGACGGTACTACCTTATTAGGTGCTGATGACAAAGCGGGTGTTACAGAAATTGTTTCTGCGATGGAATACCTAATTCAACACCCAGAAATTAAACATGGAGAGATTAGAATTTGTTTTACACCTGATGAAGAAGTTGGTAAAGGTGCCCATTTATTTGATGTAGAGAAGTTTGGTGCAGAATGGGCGTATACAATGGACGGAAGTCAAATTGGCGAATTAGAATATGAAAATTTCAATGCTGCAGGAGCGAAAGTGACTATTGAAGGTAAAATTGTACATCCTGGTTATGCAAAAGGGAAAATGATCAATTCTATGTTGATTGCAAATGAGTTTATTGCAGCATTCCCAACAAATGAAACGCCTGAAACAACTACCGGTTACGAAGGCTTCTTTCACTTACATGATATCCACGGAACAGTAGAGGAAACAACGCTAGAATATATTATTAGAGATCACGACATGGACTTGTTTTTACAACGCAAATCTGATTTTGAGAATATTGCAAGCTCAATAAACAAAAAAATAGGCAAAGACTTAATTTCTGTTGTTATTAAAGACCAATATTTCAATATGAAAGAAAAGGTCACTCCGGTGATGCATATTGTAAATGTAGCTGAAGAAGCAATGAAAGATATCGGAATTACTCCTTTAATTAAAGCAATAAGAGGCGGCACTGATGGTTCTCAATTATCATTCAAAGGCTTGCCTTGTCCTAATATTTTTGCAGGAGGACATAATTTTCATGGTCGCTATGAATATGTCCCAGTTGAATCCATATTAAAAGCAACCGAAGTGATTGTGAAAATTGCAGAAAAAGTAGCCGTAAAATTTAAATAACACATTTTTAAACAATTTGTTGATATTTATTATAAAACTTTTTAAAACCGTTTCATTTATTACATTTGCAACATAATTAAACAATTTTATGATGACGAGTGAAGCTTTAATTGCCCTTACTGAAAAATACGGGAGTCCATTATATGTATACGATACAGAGAAAATCACCTTTCAGTATAACAGATTGATCAATGCCTTTTCTAAAGTGAAAAGCATAAAGCTAAACTACGCAACAAAGGCATTGTCTAACATCAACATACTAAAGGTGTTCAATCAACTTAAAGCGGGCTTAGATACGGTTTCTATTCAAGAAGTCCAATTAGGATTGGCTGCAGGGTTTTCTCCTCAGGATATTATTTTCACACCCAATGGTGTTTCTTTAGAAGAGATTGAAGAAGCTGCAAAATTGGGAGTTCAAATTAATATAGATAACTTATCAATTTTAGAATTATTTGGACAAAAACATCCGGAAACTCCGGTTTGTATACGTATCAATCCACATGTAATGGCTGGTGGAAATAGTAAAATTTCTGTGGGCCATATCGATTCTAAATTTGGGATTTCAATTTATCAAGTCCCACATATTAAGCGTGTGGTAGAAAATACAGGAATGCATATTAACGGAATACATATGCACACAGGTTCTGATATTTTAGACATCGATACTTTTATTAGAGCGACTGAGATCCTATTTGATGTGGCAGCACAATTTGATAATCTTGATTTTATCGATTTCGGAAGTGGATTTAAAGTACCTTATAAAGAAGGAGATATTTCTACAGATATTGAACAATTAGGAAAGCAATTGTCTCAAAGGTTCAATCGATTTTGCAAAGAATATGGGAAAAATTTGACGTTGATGTTTGAACCGGGTAAGTTTTTGGTGAGCGAAGCAGGTTTTTTCTTAGCCAAAGTAAATGTCATCAAACAAACTACATCTACAGTTTTTGCAGGAGTTGATAGTGGGTTTAATCATTTAGTAAGACCAATGATGTATGACTCTCATCATCACATTACCAACATATCTCAGCCAAAAGGAAGAGAACGCTACTACTCTGTTGTTGGTTACATCTGTGAAACAGATACCTTTGGTTCTAATAGACGTATTAGTGAGATTACAGAAGGAGATATATTGTGTTTCCATAATGCTGGTGCTTATTGTTTCTCAATGGCGTCAAATTACAATTCAAGATACAAGCCAGCAGAAGTGATGGTGCATAACGGTGTCGATTACCTAATTAGGCAAAGAGACACCTTTGAAGATATACTAAGAAATCAACAAAACATTGACATATCTTGAAAAGGAAAGTGAATTTTTAGATATATCCATAAAAATTCACTTTATGTTTTGTCATATTAAAATAACGCATACATTTGTAGTGTGAATACTAACAAAACAAATACTATTTCTACTTTAGCTACATCTGTGGCTGGTATTACTGTATTAGATATTCGCACAATTTCTACAATTACGATTACCCTTTAAGGGTTTCTATTTTTACATATCATCTTAGGTTATATTTATTTTTTCGAAAAATCGGAATCAGATAAATAACATTCAACAACACACATATTAACGTTATCATTTTAAAAATGAAAGTTTTAAAATTCGGAGGGTCATCCGTCGCAAACAGTCAATCAATACATCAAGTTTTAGAAATAGTTAAACAAACTTCTAAAAGTGCTAAAACCATTGTTGTGGTTTCTGCCTTTGGGAAAACGACTGATAAATTATTGAAAACAGCTCACAATGCTGTTCATAATCTAGAATACAAATCATTGTTACAAGAAGTTGAAAATCATCACCTTCAAGTAATTAAAGAATTAATTCCGGTTGCAAATCAAAGTGAAGTAATTAGCTATGTAAAACGATTGTTCAATCATTTGGAAACCTTATTTGAAGGTTGTAAATTATTACAAGAATTAACACCTAAAACCCTTGCTACTATTGCTGGTTTTGGCGAGCTACTATCTTCTTATGTGATTGCTAAAGCAGCAAAAGAAAACAATATCAATGCTGTATATAAAGATAGTAAAGAGTTGATTGTTGCAAGTGAAAACTTTCAAAATGCGCAAGTTAATTTTGAGCTCACAAATAAAAACTGTGTTTCATATTTCACAAATGCCCAACAGCAAGTAACTGTGTTACCAGGTTTTATAGCAAGTACTGAAGACGGCAAAACAACAACGTTAGGTCGCGGTGGATCTGATTATTCAGCTGCCATTTATGCTGCTTCCTTAGATGCAAAAGAATTACAAATTTGGACGGATGTAAGCGGAATGTATACAGCAAACCCGAGTGTGGTAAAACAAGCATTTCCAATTCCTCATATTTCCTATCAAGAAGCCATGGAATTGTCACATTTTGGTGCGAAGGTTATTTATCCACCAACAATTCAGCCTGTACTAGAAAAAGAGATTCCCATTGTCATAAAAAACACTTTTGCCCCTAATGATTCAGGAACCTTAATTACACAGAAAACAGAACAAAACAAACCTGTCAAAGGAATTACATATATAGAAAACATTTCACTACTAACGTTAGAAGGTAGCGGAATGGTCGGGATTCCTGGGTTTTCAAAACGACTGTTTGAAACGCTTTCTTTTCAAGATGTCAACATAGTATTTATTACTCAAGCATCTTCTGAGCATTCTATTTGTATCGGTATTTATGCCGATGATGTCAAAAAAGCCACTCTAAATATCAATCAGACTTTTGAGGTTGAAATCAATCAACATAAATTACAACCTGTTATTGTTGAATCAGATTTGGCTATCTTAGCTTTGGTTGGAGACAACATGAAGAACTACCAAGGGTTGAGCGGAAAGATGTTTAGCGCATTGGGTAAAAATAATGTAAATATAAGAGCTATTGCACAAGGAGCCTCAGAAAAAAACATCTCTGCAGTTGTTAATAAAATCGATGCTAAAAAGGCATTGAACACTTTACATGAGCAATTCTTTGAAGAAAAGTTAAAGCAGTTAAACTTGTTTGTGACTGGTGTTGGAAATGTAGGCGAACGCTTTTTAGCACAAATAGCACAGCAATCAGACTATCTAAAAGAGCAGTTAAAACTAAACATTCGGGTGGTTGGGATTGCAAATTCTAGACAGATGTTTGTGAGTGAAGAAGGAATCAATTTAGCAAACTGGAAAGCAAGTTTACAAAAAGGAGAACCGACAACTTTAGAAGCGTTTTATCAAAAAGTAGTGTCTTTAAACATGCGAAATAGTGTTTTTGTAGACAATACAGCCAACCAGCAGGTTTCTGAAATGTACGAACAGTATTTACGTAAAAATGTAGGTGTTGTAACCTGTAACAAGATTGCCTGTGCTTCAACTTTTAAAAATTACAAAACACTTAAAAGAGTTTCTAGAAAATACAACGCTCCTTTCTTATTTGAAACTAATGTTGGTGCAGGGTTACCGATTATTGATACACTAAAAAACTGTATTTCATCAGGAGATCGTGTACAGAAAATACAAGCCGTTTTATCTGGGAGTTTAAATTATGTTTTCAATAATTTTAATGAGAGTTCTACTTTTAATGATGTAGTACAAGCAGCTCAAAAAGAAGGCTATACTGAACCAGACCCGAAAATCGATTTGAGTGGTGTTGATGTGGCTCGTAAGATTTTAATCTTAGCAAGAGAAAGTGGATTCGAATTGGAATTATCAGATATTGATAATGATTCTTTTTTACCTCAAAAAAGCTTAGACACTTCTAATAATGATGATTTCTATGCGAGTTTAAGTGAGTTTGAACAGCATTTTCAAGAAATCTATAAACAAGCTGCTGATAAGAATTGTAAGTTAAAATATGTGGCTGAGTTTGTAAATGGAAAAGCGAAAGTTGGTTTGCAACACATTTCGGCTGATCATCCGTTTTACAATTTAGAAGGAAGTGACAATATCGTTTTGTTTTTCACAGATAGATACCCTGTACAGCCGTTATTGATAAAAGGTGCTGGTGCTGGTGCAGATGTTACAGCATCCGGAATATTTGCAGATGTAATTCGAATAGGAAATAAATAATTATGAAAGAAATAAAACTTTTTGCTCCGGCAACTATTGCAAATGTTTCCTGTGGATTCGATGTCCTCGGACTGTGTTTAGACAATGTAGGCGATAAAATGATCATTAGAAAAACCAGTGAAAAAGGAGTGAAAATCACCAAAATCATTGGACAAAATTTACCATTAGAAACTGAAAAGAATGTTGCTGGGGTTGCTGTTTTGGCATTGTTAGAAAAAGTGGATACAGTTTGTGGTTTCGAAATAGAAATCCATAAAAACATCAAGCCTGGTAGCGGAATTGGAAGTAGCGCAGCAAGTTCTGCAGGGGCAGTTTATGGTGTAAATAAATTACTAGGAGAACCTTTTACTTTACAAGAATTGGTTCTTTTTGCCATGGAAGGAGAAAGATTAGCAAGTGGTACCGCTCATGCTGACAATGTTGCTCCTGCCCTTCTGGGAGGATTTACATTGGTAAGAAGTTACACCCCATTAGACATCATTAAAATTGATGCTCCTAAAGAACTATATGCAACGGTTGTACATCCACAGATTGAAGTAAAAACGTCTGACTCACGTTCTGTATTAAAGCAAACTGTGAGTTTAAAACAAACAGTTACCCAATTAGGGAACTTGGGTGGATTAATCAGTGGCCTTTACACAGAAGATTACAAATTAATCGGGAGATCTTTACATGACGAAATTATAGAACCCTATCGTTCTATCTTAATTCCTGAGTTTGAAAACGTAAAAAAAGCAGCTTTAAAAGCTGGGGCGTTAGGATCAGGAATTTCTGGTTCAGGGCCCTCAATTTTTGCATTGAGTAAAGGAAAAGAAACCGCGAAAGAAGTAGGTAGAGCAATGGCTTTGGTATACAAAAACATCGAAATAGAATTTGATGTACATGTATCTAAAGTAAATGCAAACGGAATAAAAGTATTATAAAATGTCCGGTCGATCACAGTCGATACCTCTCTACTGTGATCGAGGAGACAACCAAAACAAAATACCTTGATCTAACATTTCAATTGTCAGTTTAACTGATTTTTGAAGAATGAAAAAAATAGTATCGAGAACTAATTAAAAGAGATTCAAAATGAACTATTATAGTTTACATCATAAAGCACCAAAGGCTTCTTTTAAAGAAGCAGTTATCAACGGATTGGCATCAGACAAAGGTTTATACTTTCCAGAAAATATTACACCATTACCAGCAGGATTCTTTAAAAACATCGAATATTTTTCTAACGAAGAAATTGCCTTTGAAGTGATAAAGCAATTTATAGGTGATGAAATTCCTGAAAAAAAACTGAAAGAAATCATCAAAGAAACCATCAATTTTGATTTCCCTGTAGTTCCGATTACTGATAACATTTCTACCTTAGAGTTGTTTCATGGACCCACTATGGCATTTAAAGATGTTGGTGCACGTTTTATGGCTCGTTGCTTGGGAGAGTTCAACAAAGAGAACAGAGAACAAACGGTTTTGGTTGCTACTTCTGGAGATACTGGTGGAGCCGTAGCAAATGGTTTTCTCAATGTAAAAGGTGTAGATGTTGTAATTTTATACCCAGATGGAAAAGTAAGCGATATCCAAGAGAAACAGCTGACAACTTTGGGGCAAAATATTACCGCTTTAAAAGTAGACGGTGTTTTTGACGATTGTCAAGATATGGTTAAAAATGCATTTTTAGATGACGAGATTAAAAGAACCTTAACATCAGCCAATTCCATTAATATTGCACGTTGGTTGCCACAAATGTTTTACTTTTTCTTTGCCTATAAACAATTAAAAAACAAACAAAAAGACTTGGTGTTTTCAGTTCCTAGTGGGAATTTCGGAAATATATGTGCTGGTATCATGGCGAAAAAATTAGGACTGCCAATCAAACACTTTGTAGCTGCTACAAATGTAAATGACACTGTTTTAAATTATTTAAAAGACGGTTTGTACACACCAAAACCATCAAAAGCAACCATTTCTAATGCGATGGATGTTGGAAACCCAAGTAATTTTATCAGAATTCAAGAATTATTCAACAATAACATAGAGGAACTAAAAAACAGCTTTTCTTCTTTCTCCTATTCTGATGATGCTACTAGAGATGCCATGAAAGAAATTTATGCTGAATCTAACTATGTTGCAGATCCACACGGTGCTGTTGGATACTTAGGTGCAAAAAATTATTTAAAAGAAAATCCAGATGCGCAATGCATCTTTTTAGAAACAGCACATCCAGTAAAGTTTTTAGATGTTGTTGAAGAAACATTGGACGTAAAAGTTGCAATTCCTTCACAAATTGAATCTGTTTTAGATAAAGAAAAAAAGTTTCATAAAATTAAATCCTATGAAGAATTGAAAGCGTATTTGAATTCGTAACTAAACTAAATGTAATTCCCGAGAAACCCGAAATCTTTACTTGGGATGTAGTTTTACAAAAATAATTTAAGTTTTGTAACAAAAAATGTTTGTATTATTGATTAAATAATAATTCTAAGGAATATAGTTATATCATATCAGTTCAAATGAGTTTGTAAATAAGAACAAATTTGCATCGAGAACATATCGGTTCTCGATACAGATTTCTTTATTCCTGTAAAAATAAAACTCACTTGAAATTACAGTTGATTAGTGTATTAAAGAGTATCCCATTCTCTTCTTGATTCAAAAATATTTTTTTGATAACTTCGCTTTTCACCCCGAACTTTGTTTTGCCCTAAAAATAACTTTAATAAAATGACAGACTTCAATGAAATTTCTAAATTTTTCGAAACTGAATTCCCATTGAATCAACGAGGATTAGAGGAGTTATTCTCTTTATTTACCGTGCAAAAATTCAAAAAGGGTAGCATATTACTTCAGGCAGAAACCCTAGAAAAGCAGCTTCGTTTTTTAAACAAAGGAATCATAAGAGAATATTATTCAAATGAAGAAAAAGAAATAAACATCAATTTTTATGTGAAACCACAATTTATTTCTGATCTATTGATGTTTAGTCAAAATGCAAAAACGAGTAAAAATCAAGAGTGTCTGTCTTCTGTAGAAGTTTTAAGTATTGAAAGGCAACCATTTTTTGCCTTATTAGAAAAATATCAATGTGGAAAGTCCTTTGTTGAAAGCTCATTTCAAAAATTATTAAAAGAAAAAGGCAAACAAGAGTTCAACCGTGTTACCAAAACCCCAGAAGAGTTATATAAAGATTTGTTCATTTACAAACCCCAATGGCTTCAATCTATACCTCAATATCACATTGCTTCTTATTTAAACATGACCCCAGAGACATTAAGTCGTATAAGAAAGCGAACTTCTTGATTTGAATCAATGGAAATGAATATGCTTTATGTGGACATTTGTACTCACACAAAAATAATCATGCATGTTAAAAATTCATCATATAAGAAATGCAACAATGATCCTGGAAACAGAAAAAAATGTCATTTTAATCGATCCAATGTTAGGAGCTCAAGGAATCATGCCCTCTTTTACACTTTTCAGACATAAAGCTAGAAAAAACCCTACAGTTCCTCTTCCTAATAACGCCAATCTGATATTAGAAAAAGTAACACATTGCCTCATTACACATCAACATCCAGACCATCTTGATAGCAAGGCTGTTGCTTTTTTAATTAAAAAAAACATCCCCGTTACCTGTAGTGTTAAAGACGAAAAAGCACTTCAAAAAAGAGGATTGAATGTTGTTCAAACCTTAAAATACTGGGAGCAACAAGAATTTCTAGGAGGAACTATAGAAGGCATCCCAGCCAAGCATGGCTACGGATTTGTGGCAAAACCAATGGGAAATGTGATTGGCTTTTTCTTAAAGTTACCCAATCAAAAATCTATTTATTTGAGCTCAGATACCATTTACACATCAGCTGTAGATACCGTTTTAACATCATACAAACCTGAAATTAGTGTTCTCGCTACTGGTGCTGCTCAGTTTGATTTATTTAAGCAATTGATTATGAACGTAGATGACATCCTGAAATTTTTAAAAAACAGTTCAGGAAAAGTGATTGCCAACCATATGGAAGCCATAAACCATTGTCCATTAACGAGGGTACAACTAAAAGAGATATTGATAGAAAAAAATCTTATAAGCAATGTTCTAATTCCTAATGATGGTGAGGTAATGGAAATGGAATAATTTCACTACTTTTCCACTTCAAAATAGAGTACACACATGAAGTACAAAGAATTGATTACACAAATCTTTGAGAAGGTAAATATTACTGATAACAAAGGAGAAAAAGCTTCTTATATTCCTGAATTGGCAAAGGTGAATTCTGAAAATTTTGGAGTTCATATTTCGACTATACAATCAGAACAATTTGGAATTGGAAATTCCCGAAATAAATTTTCTATCCAAAGTATTTCTAAAGTATTTTCATTGGTATTGGCCTATAAATTACTTGGAGAAGCCTTATGGAATCGATTGGGAGTAGAACCTTCTGGTACAGCATTTAATTCATTGGTCCAATTAGAAAATGATAAAGGGATTCCAAGAAATCCTTTTATCAATGCGGGCGCTATTGTTGTTGCAGATATTTTGTTGAGTCATTTAAAGAACCCTAAAGAGGAGTTATTGGCCTTTATCAGAAGTTTATCGGCTAACAAAGACATCAACTATTCTGCCAAAATTGCGGCTTCAGAAAAATCTGTTGGCTATCGAAATATTGCTTTATGTAACTTCATTAAATCCTTCGGAAACATAGAAAACGAACCAAACAAGGTATTAGATTTCTATTTTGATATCTGCTCGCTTGAATCTACCTGTGAACAATTGTCAGCACAGTTTTCTTTTTTAGCCAACAATGGTAAAACGGTACATAATACTACCCAGGTTTTAACAATGAGTCAGTCTAAGCGAATCAATGCATTAATGCAAACCTGTGGATTCTATGACGAATCTGGCGAATTTGCATTCAAAGTTGGTTTGGCAGGAAAAAGTGGTGTTGGTGGTGGTATTGTAGCTATATACCCAAACCAATATGTAATCACTGTTTGGAGTCCAAAACTTAATAAAAAAGGGAATTCTTATAGAGGAATGCAGTTTTTAGAAACATTTACTTCAGCAACGCAACAATCTATATTTTAAAAGCAAACACACGTTTTAGTTCCTAATAATTTATTAATTTAGAACATCTTAAAACGAATGAATGAAAATATGCATTGCTAAAAAAACAAGTATTGGAAGAGAGAATACTACTATTCTGAGAGCCAATACCAAACGAAAAGGATATTATAAAGGAAACCAGTATATACTTACTCTTTCACTTTTTATTTTATTATCCTTGAATTTTTTCACACTTAATGGGCAAAGTCTTAAAGATTTATCTTTCGGAACAGATAGCACATTAGATATTCTTACTTGGAATATTGAGCACTTCCCTAAGAATAGCAACACTACAATAAACTATGTAACAGAGATTATAGAGAATTTAAATGTAGATATTATTGCAATCCAAGAAGTTAGCAATGTAGATTCGTTTAATACAATGCTAGATAATCTAGATGGATATAATGGATATTTAGAATCTGTCTACTTTAGAGGGCTGGCCTACATATACAAAACTGATGTTATACAGATTAATGATATCTATGAAATCTACACTACATCAGAATATTGGAAATATTTTCCAAGAAACCCAATGGTAATGGATTTTGAATATAACGGACAACGGTTTATTATTATAAATAATCACTTTAAGTGTTGCGGAGATGGATATTTAGATCTAAACAATGAAGATGACGAAGAAACCAGAAGATTCAATGCTAGTCGACTTCTAAAGGAATATATTGATACTCACTTTTCTAATGAAAATGTCTTTCTTGTAGGCGATTTTAATGATCGTTTAACAGACGGGGTAGAAAATAATATTTTTCAAAATTTTATAGATGACACAGCTAATTTTTTATTTACCGATATAGATATTGCAAATGACTCTAATTCAAATTGGTCATATCCAACCTGGCCTTCTCATTTAGATCATATATTAATAACAAATGAATTATTTGATGCATTTCAAAACCAAAACTCAAGTATAGAAACTATTAAGATAGAAGAATATTTAACAAATGGATGGTCAGAATATGATACCAACATAACCGATCATAGACCTGTTGGATTAAAATTATTTACAGAGAACACGCTGGGCACAGATGAAATCAATGGATTTAACACATCGTTTAATAGCTACCCTAATCCTTTTAAAAGTGAAATAACTTTTACTTTCAAAAACAGCAAAAATATTGAGAAAATTCACATTTATACAATTGATGGTCAAAAAATTACAACCATTGACGTTGCTTTAGGTCAAAAAAAAGTAAAATGGAATTCTGGCAAGCTTAAAAATGGAATTTATTTTGCCAAATTGATTTCAAATAACAAGCTAGTGGTTACAAAGAAATTGATTTTAATGAAGTAATGTAAAGTACACTCGTTTTATATTTATTTTCACTATTTTCGAGTTTCAAAACCCAACTAAATGAAAGTATGTATTGCAGAGAAACCAAGTGTAGCAAGAGAAATTGCTAATATACTAGGTGCCAATACAAAACGAGACGGTTATTATGAAGGCAATGGTTATGCTGTTACTTACACCTTTGGTCATTTATGTACTTTGTTTGAACCTAAAGACTACAAACCGTATTGGAAAAGCTGGGATTTAAACAATTTACCCATGCTTCCAGAAAAGTTCGAAACCAAAGTTACGAGCAATGACGGTATTCAAAAGCAATTCAACATTGTAAAATCATTATTCGACAAAGCAACTGTTGTGATCAATTGTGGGGATGCTGGGCAAGAAGGAGAATTGATTCAGCGTTGGGTGATCAATCAATGTAATTATACTGGAGAAGTTCAACGATTGTGGATTTCTTCGCTAACAGAAGAAGCGATTAAAGACGGTTTTAAAAATCTACAAACTTCGGAAAAATATGATAACCTCTATTATGCAGGCTTTTCTAGAGCCATTGGAGATTGGTTATTGGGTTTAAATGCTACGCGATTATACACTGTTAAATTCGGTGGTTACAAGCAAGTATTATCTGTAGGAAGAGTGCAAACTCCTACCCTTGCAATGTTGGTGAATCGTTTTAAAGAAATTGAAAATTTTAAGCCACAACCCTACTGGGAATTACAAACCACCTATAGAAATACAAATTTCAATTATGAAGATGGGCGTTTTCTAAAGAAAGAAGACGGCGAAATTTTAGCCAATAAAGTAAAAGAGTCTGATTTTGAAATTGTTTCTGTATCCAAGAAAAAAGGAAAAGAATACGCTCCAAAGTTATTTGATTTAACAGGACTACAAGTGTACTGTAACAATAAGTTTGGTTTTTCTGCGGATGAAACCTTAAAAATGGTACAAAAACTATACGAAATGAAAGTAGTTACCTATCCAAGAGTGGATACTGCTTTTTTACCGAATGATGTATACCCCAAAATTGCTGGAATATTAGGGAAACTAACCAATTACAGCAAATTTACACAGCCTTTATTAGGTAGTAAAATTAAGAAATCGAAACGCGTTTTTGATGATAAAAAAGTTACAGATCACCATGCTATTATTCCGACAGGAATGCAAAGTAACTTGCAGTACAATCAACAGCAAGTGTATGATATCATCACCAAACGTTTTATTGCGGTTTTTTATCCAGATTCTGATGTTTCCAATACTTCTGTAATTGGAAAAGCAGCTGATGTACCTTTTAAAACCACTGGAAAAGAAATTATAACCAAAGGTTGGCGTGTTGTCTTTGAAAGTGAAGAAAGTACGATTAAGAAAGAACTGACAGAACAATTGACCCTGCCTTCTTTTGAGAAAGGAGAAAAAGGGCCACACGAACCTTCGTTTTTAGAAAAAGAAACCAAACCGCCTCGTAATTTTACCGAAGCAAGTTTATTAAGAGCTATGGAAACTGCTGGCAAACAGGTTGATGATGATGAAATGCGGGAGTTGATGAAGGAAAACGGAATTGGAAGACCTTCTACACGTGCAAGTATTATAGAAACTTTGTTCAGAAGAAAATACATAGCACGTAAAAAGAAATTGGTATTGCCAACATCTACAGGAATACAGTTGATTGATTTAATTGACAATGAACTCTTAAAATCTGCTGAACTGACGGGACGTTGGGAAAAACGATTGAAAGAAATAGAACGCGGAGAATTCAATGCTGGAACCTTCATAAAAAACATGAAATCCATGGTAGACGAGTTGGTCTATGAAGTACGTTCTAATAAATCCAAAGTGAGAATTTCTCATGAAGCTACTGCTGTTAATGCAAATGAGAAAACAAAACAAATGTTATCTCGAGCGCAGTCGAGAGGAAAGAAAGAAGTTGCTGGTAAAACTTGTCCAAAGTGTAAAAAAGGACAGTTATTAAAGGGTACTTCTGCTTTTGGATGTACTGAATATAATAAAACCTGCGATTTCACTATGCCTTTTGAATTTCTGGGTAAAAAGATTTCGGAAAATCAATTGACCCGTTTGTTAGACAAAAAATCGACAACCAATTTAAAAGGATTCACCACAGAAACTGGAAAAGTGGAAGGACTGGTTCGTTTTGATGCTGATTTTAAATTCAAACTAGAACCTAAAAAAGATGTCACTTCGAGCACAGTAGAGAAGCCTCAACAAACCGATACAATCACTTGTCCAAAATGTAAAAAAGGAACTGTTTTAAAAGGAAAAACTGCTTATGGCTGTTCTGCCCACAAAACAGGCTGTGATTTTGTGTTTACTTTTGAAAACATAAAAAAAATCGCCAATGGAAAACCATTGACGAAAGATCTTGTATTGAAAATTATACGTTCTTAGATTATTCTTTGAATAATTGAATAGTATAGTCCAATAAACTAGCATCGCCCACTTTTCCATGACCAGGAATTACTATTTCTATATTTGGAAATGCCTTTTTTACTGTAGCCACTGTATTTGGCCAAGCTAACTCATTTGCATCTTCTAAGTTACCTTTACTCGCATTTAAAGATTTAAGCATACAACCACCATACAATACTCTTTCACTTTCTAGATAACTAACGGTATTGTCTTTGGTATGTCCTTCACCTAAAAATTGTGTAATTACTTTATGTGCACCCAATGTAAGGGTTAGTTTGCCATCAAAACCATTTTGTGGAAGTGTCCAGTTTTTCATTTTTGCCAACGTTATGGTTAAACTATTAGCATAAGATGAAATTCCTTGGGTATGAAACTCATTCAATCCTCCCAAACAATCTTTATGAAAATGGTTCACTACTACTCCACTTATTGTTGCTTTCTTTTTAGTAATGACCCATTCAATTAGCTCTTTGGAAACAGCATCGCTGGTAGGTGTATCAAATATCAGAGCTTCGTTGTTTCTAATATAAACCATACCGTTACAGCCTACTCTCCCAAAGTCTTGGGTTTGTAAATAGGTTTTATGCTTAAAAACAGTTGGTGTTATTTGTTCAATAACCAAGGTTTCTGTTTTATAAACAATTGGGGTTTCTTTTTTTGTTGTACAGCTTTGTGCTGTAATCATTAGTAGAATGACAAATAGTTTGATAGCAATTTTCATTTGAACAATTAATTATTAATAGTATCTAAATACAAGTTTTCTACTTTTTCTCTAGCCCAAGGAGTTCTTCTTAAAAACTTTAAACTTGACTTCACTGTTGGGTTGTTCTTAAAACAGTTCACATTGATAATCTCTCCCATTTCTTGCCATCCATATTCTTTGTGTAAGTATTCAACAATTTCAGCAAGTTTTACACCGTGTAAAGGATTGTTAGGTTGTTCTTGACTCATCTATTTTGAATTGATTTTATGTCCATTTTCACAAATGTAATGCTATTAAAAAACATACAATCTAAAAATGCTGATTGAATTCTATTTGTTGCATCATCTATATTTTTTTTCTGTTTCTTGCCACAAAGTTTTCCAAGCATTGAATATCTATACCACAAAAAAAGGAAAACCCTTTGAAAATAATTCATCAGGTTTTGCTATAATTATAAATGTGTTTGTTATTACTCGTCTAAGCTCGGCAATGTAAAATGACTAAAAACACTTGTCTTTTTCATCATTTTTTCAATCTCATCAGATTTTCTAGGTGCTTCAATAGATAAATTTACAGGCCCCTTTTTTGTAACTAAGATATCATCTTCTATCCTAACGGCAATTCCCCACCATTTTTTGTCACAATCACTTCCTTCTGGAATATAAATTCCAGGCTCCATGCTTACTACCATGTTTTCTGCAAAAGTAGTGTAGTTCCCTGGATCGTGCACATCTAAACCAATATGATGGCTCGTACCATGTGGTAAATACATATGTCTTGTTCTTTCTGATTGAATAATTCCTAATTCTGCCAATCCTTTATTAATTACTTTACGAGCTATTTTATTCGGCTCACTCATTCGTCCACCAACAACATAAGCAGCAATACCCGCCTCTTGTGCCTTGTATACCAAATCATAAATTATTTTTTGCTCTTTGGTAAACTTACCATTTGCAGGAATTGTACGAGTTACATCGGCTGTATAACCACGGTATTCAGCCCCTAAATCCATCAATACCAGGTCGTTTCCTAATTTTGTCTTATTATTTTCTATATAATGTAAAATACATCCATTATTACCACCACCAACAATAGATGGATACCCTTCATATTCAGCTCCGTACTTTTTATATACAAATTCATGTACCCCTTGTACTTCAATTTCTGACATGTTTGGGTGCATAGCTTTCATTATCTCTACCTGTCCCATTGCAGAAATACGAACTGCTTTCTTTAATAATTTTAGCTCTTCTTTGGTTTTAACTTCACGCAATGAAGCCATATATCTACGCAAACTTCTCACATCAATGTTCGTAGCTACTTTAATTTTAGTATCTAAAGCAGGAATTTTAGCTGCTGATGATTTATAAGATACCTTTTCTTTAAACTGAGCGATTAAATCATACAAGTCTGCTTTATTTCTTTTATCATCTCTTACATCATCATTAAAATCTGTGAAGATTACTTTATCAAACTTTGTGAAATCTAAAGAAAGATTGACAAACTCTTCGCCATTAAAAGCATTTTTAATTCCTAATTCTTTTTGTACACCTTCTACACCAAGTCGGTAACCATTCCACATCTCTGCTCTTGCATCTCTTTTTTGAACATAGAATAATTCTTTATATGCTCCTTTGTCAGATTTTTGAGTATTAGAGAAAACTAATAGTACAGCATTGGGTTCTTTATATCCCGTTAAATAATAGAAATTGGGATCTTGATGATACATATAGTCAACATCATTGGCCCTATTTCGCATCGCATTTGCAAAAAAAACAGCTACAGAGTTGGTTGGCATTTTAGCTCTTAATGCAGCTCGTCTCGCCTTGTGAAATTCTTTGGAAAGGTAATCTTGAGGTAACTCTTTTTGTTGTGAAAAAGAATTTACAGAAAATAAAAATAAAACTCCAAAAAGAAACTTTGTTGCATTCATATATTCGTTTTGTTTTTTGATGAAAAAGTCAAATGTAGTATTATTTAAAACACTTGATTTAAATAGGTAGTTAATATTAACAAAACATTAGCTAAAAACCAATCAATTAATATTTCTTCAAAATCAAATTAATTCTTCAATTTTCAATACATTAGCGAAAAATTTGAACAATTACTAAATCGATTTTGAACTAAATATATAGAATGAAAAATACAGCTTTAACACACGTACATGAGGCTCTTGGAGCTAAAATAGTTCCTTTTGCTGGCTACAATATGCCAGTTTCTTATGAAGGTATTAATGCAGAACATGAAACAGTTAGAAAGGCCGTTGGTGTTTTTGATGTGAGTCATATGGGCGAATTTTTAGTAGAAGGAGAAAATGCCTTGGCTTTGATTCAGAAAGTAACTTCTAATGATGCTTCTAAACTAGCTATTGGAGATGCACAATACAGCTGTTTTCCTAATGACACAAACGGAATTGTAGATGATTTAATATGTTATAGAATTAAAGAGAATACGTATATGTTAGTAGTAAATGCTTCTAACATTGATAAAGATTGGAACTGGATTACGAAGTACAATGCAGAATTTGGAGCAGAATTAAGAAACGTTTCTGATGATTATTCTTTATTAGCGATTCAAGGGCCTAAAGCTGTTGAAGCAATGCAATCATTGACTTCAGTTGATTTATCCGCTATTAAATTTTACTCATTTCAAGTAGCTGATTTTGCAGGAATGGACAATGTAATTGTTTCTGCAACAGGATATACTGGTTCTGGTGGATTTGAAGTGTATGTAAAGAATGAAGATGCAGAAGCACTTTGGAACAAGGTTTTTGAAGCTGGTGAGGCATTCGGTATCAAACCAATTGGTCTGGCAGCAAGAGATACATTGCGTTTAGAAATGGGATATTGTTTGTACGGAAATGATATCAACGATACAACTTCGCCTATTGAAGCTGGCTTAGGATGGATTACTAAGTTTTCAAAAGATTTTGTAAACTCTGATAATTTATTAGCTCAGAAAGAAAACGGAATTACACGTAGATTGGTTGCTTTTGAGTTGACTGAACGTGGAATACCAAGACAGGGCTATGATATTGTTGATGCAGAAGGAAATGTGATTGGAGCCGTTACTTCTGGTACAATGAGTCCTTCTTTGGGGAAAGGAATCGGAATGGGATATGTAAACAGACCTCATACAAAAAGAGAAACCCAAATATTTATTCAAGTTCGTAAAAAAGCAATTCCTGCTGTGGTAGTTAAATTACCTTTCTATAAAGGATAAACGATAATATTTTTATATAAAAAAGAGGAAGCCAATTGGTTTCCTCTTTTTTATGTAATTAAAATAAAATTACTCTTTTGCCGTGCAATTAGTTTCTAAACTTATTTCTAGAAATAATCACTTTTAAATCTTGCTTTAAATCGTTACCTGCATCAAAAACCATCTGTTCGTTACTCGGGAACTTTACAGCTCGAACTCTTATCATATCTAAAAATAATTTGTCCAATGCTCTTTTGTCCCCATTAAAACTAGCATAATTATGCTCAAAAACATATTTGCTTTTTATTGGAAACGATTTTAATAATTGTTTGGTACTAAAATCAGTATACTTTACTTGTCCAGCAACTTCGGCAGATTTAAATTGAGTAAACTGGTACAACTCACAGCTTACTTTTACCATTTTATCAACCTTTACTTTATTTCCTTTATCATCAATTACTTGGTTCCCCTCTTTGTCTAACAAGTATTTCCATCCATCCTTTACGTCTCTTTCCTTTATGAATTGCTTTTCTCTTATTTGCTCTGGAGAAATATTGATATCTCTCAACGTCAACTCCAGTCCAAAGTCGTAACGCAGGTTTTTATCCTTTCTACTGTGATATACAGTCCAAAGATCATTAAACCCATAGGTGTCAAAATCTAATAAATCTTTTGCCAAGCGCTTCGGAATAATTTTTCTAGATCTATTCTTCATAGAAACAATAACATAATCTGTTCCTTTGATATGAGCTTCTTCAATTAAAGATCTTGTGTTTTTATAATTCGGGTTGATTCTTTCTAAATAAGATAAATCATCATATGCTTTTCTAAAATCGTATTTATTACTAGTGTTAAACAACGTTTTTGCATTTGCATACAATAAAGCAGCTAGCCTATTTTTTGAATTGATAATATCTGAAGAGTAATCTTTTATTTTAAACTTCGCAACTCTTCCAGATTCATTTAAACGCAATGGCAATAAGGGTTTAATCATTTCTTGACGATGATCCAACGCCTGATATAAGTTGAAAATTCGTTCTAAATTCTCTGGATTGCCATCCTTCTTCAAAAATTTAATTCGAGAAAGATCTTTAGTAGTTGCTTTCTTAAAAGCATCTTCTAACATTGGTATATAAGGTTGATTTCCTTTTTTCGCTTTATTAGCTCTAAGATTTTCTACCGCCAAGCTAATTGCTTTGTCGTAGTTACCAGAATTAATGGCTTCTTGTGTAGATTTTACACTACTACAGGCAGTGATAAGTATAAGCGTAACAAAAATAAAAGTAATTTTTTTCATGAAAATTTGATTTAGCGTTCTAATAGCAATTAGAATGCCAAAATTAACAAATTGTAGAATGAAAATATGTCCTTAGAAGAAATAAAAGCAAAAAAATAAATAATCTCTATCCAAAGTAATACGTATTAAAAAAGGATTCCCTTTTAATCTCAACACAAACACCAAGTAGTTGCACCTATTAAGCTATCTCTATTCAATTAAAATTGCTCAGGAATTTTAGCCATTGCACTGTCAAAAAAGGAGTGGAAATATTCAAAATCTTTGTCCTTATCATCAGTTGTATAATAAGGTTCAGAAACTTTTACTTGCTTTTTTCCAAAATCTAAGGTTGCCATTACAATAGGCACCTTTGCTCCTTTTGCAATATGGTAAAAACCTGTTTTCCATGCATCAACCTTTTTACGAGTTCCTTCCGGAGACAATGCCAATCTAAATTGTTCTTTTTCATCAAACAACTGCACAATTGCATCTACCAAGTTATTGCTCTTAGATCTATCAACAGGTGTACCACCTAATCCTCTAAAAACGAAACCAAAAGGGCCTTTAAATAAAGAGGCTTTACCAATAAAGTTAATTTTTACACCAGAGGTATTTCTTGCTAAAATTCCGATTGGAAAATCTTGCCAACTTGTATGTGGAGCAGCAATAACTACATACTTTTTAAGATCTTGAGGGAAATCGTGTACTAATTCCCAGCCCATTAACTTGGTAAATATAAATTTTGAAATCATTTTTTTAAATTATACTCAATGATACGGATTTCCTCATTAAAAACAAATCATTTTGTAGTATCTTGCTGTATATTATGATTAAATTATAAACGCTTAATTTACAATCATAAAGATTAATTTTTTAAAAAATATATGGAAATTATCACTCAAGCCTTTATTGTAATAATTTGTTCTGGACTAGGGTTCTTTGTTGGAAAACACTTTTCTAAACTAAAATTTGAAAAGGAAACGTCTACTCTAGAAGAAAGACAACGCTTATTAGCAGAACAAAAATCTGAACTAGAAAACAAGATGATAAATGCTTCCAATGAAAAGGAAGAACTTAGAAAAGAAAAAGAGTTGTTGGTCATTGAAAACACCAAGCTTGTTTCTGAATTAGAGAACTTAAAAGTAAAACTTTCAGAAAATAAGCTAGAAGTAGAAAAGCTACAAGAGAAATTTACCAAAGAATTTGAGAATCTAGCCAACAAAATATTAGATGAAAAATCGACCAAATTCACTGCTCAGAATAAAGAAAACATGCAAACGATTTTAAATCCTCTGCAAGAAAAAATAAAATTATTTGAAGATAAAGTTGATAAAACACACAAAGAAAGCATCGATTATCATGCAGCTTTACGTCAACAAATCTTAGGGTTAAAAGAGATGAACTTGCAAATGAGTAAGGAAACCATCAACCTAACAAAAGCCTTAAAAGGTGATAGTAAAGCTCAAGGAAACTGGGGTGAACTGGTGTTAGAGCGAGTTTTAGAAAAGTCTGGATTAGAGAAAGATAGAGAGTATCATGTGCAGCAAAGCTTCACTACAGAAGAAGGCAACAGAGTACTGCCCGATGTAGTGATAAATTTACCAGACAATAAAAAAATGATTGTCGATTCTAAAGTTTCATTAACGGCATATGAGCAATTTGTAAATGCAGATGATGAAGTGGTAAAAGAACGATTCTTAAAAGAACACGTGGCTTCCTTAAAACGACATGTAGATCAACTAAGTGAAAAGAAATACGAGGACTTGTATAAAATAGACTCGCCAGATTTCGTATTACTATTTGTACCTATTGAGCCTGCTTTCGCAGTGGCTTTAAATTTTGACATTTCCTTATATAATAAAGCATTTGAAAAGAACATTGTCATTGTAACACCTACTACATTACTCGCTACATTAAGAACGATTGATTCTATGTGGAACAATGAAAAGCAACAACGTAATGCGATAGAGATTGCAAGACAAGCGGGTGCTTTGTATGATAAGTTTGATGGTTTGTTGGCTGATTTAATCGGAATTGGTAAAAAAATTGATGCTTCTAAGGCAGATTACAATGCTGCTATGAATAAATTAGTTGACGGAAAAGGGAATCTAATTACCAGTGTAGAAAAAATTAAGAAATTAGGTGCCAAAGCAAAGAAAGCATTACCGGAATCAATTATAAAACGTGCAGAAGATGAATAAATTATTTAAAAATGTTGAAGATTCTCAAACTACTATCACAGAGCTAATGCTTCCTTCTCATTCTAACTTTAGTGGAAAGATTCATGGTGGATACATTTTAAATTTAATGGATCAAATTGCCTTTGCCTGTGCTTCAAAACATTCTAGAAACTACTGTGTCACTGCATCAGTAAATAAAGTCAATTTTTTAAACCCAATTGATGTTGGGCAGCTAGTTACGTTAAGAGCATCTGTAAACTACACTGGAAGAACCTCTATGGTTATTGGTGTTCGTGTGGAAGCTGAAAATATTCAAACAGGAGAAATTAAACATTGTAACTCTTCATATTTTACGATGGTTGCAAAGAATAAAGATGGCAGTAATGTTGCTGTTCCTGGTCTAATTTTGGATACAGAAGACAGTATCAGACGTTTTTCTAGAAGTATTCAACATCAACAAGAAGCTAGAAACAGGTCTAATTCTTTTAAACGATCTGAGTTTAAAATCAACGATTACTTATCTAAATTAGAAAGTCACAATGTAAAGATTGAATTTTAGTTTTAACATCCATAAAAAAAGCAGCCAATTGGCTGCTTTTTCTTTATATATAATGGTAATTGAGTTACCTACATTACGAATAAACGTCTTGCACTCATCATCTCTTCTACTCTTTCTCCGATTTCAGCTAGTGCTTCATCATTGTCATGATTCTGGATAGCTTCGTCAATAAAGTCAACTACTTGTTGCATGTCATCTTCATTCAAACCACGGGTTGTAATTGCAGCAGTACCAATTCTAATTCCTGATGTTACAAAAGGGCTTTTATCATCAAAAGGAACCATGTTCTTGTTTACAGTAATGTCTGCTTTGCCCAAAGCGATTTCTGCATCTTTTCCTGAAATATCTTTGTTACGCATATCAATCAACATCATGTGATTGTCTGTTCCACCAGAAATAATATCATATCCTTTCGCTACAAATGCTTCTGCCATTGCATGAGCATTTTCTTTTACTTGCAATTGATATTCTAAAAACTCATCAGTTAACGCTTCACCAAAGGCAATTGCTTTCGCAGCGATTACATGCTCTAATGGTCCACCTTGATTTCCTGGGAATACAGAAGAATTAATCAAAGTCGACATCTTCTTTAATTTACCTGATTTTAATTTCAATCCAAAAGGGTTTTCAAAATCATTACCAATCATAATCATTCCTCCTCTTGGCCCACGTAATGTTTTGTGGGTCGTAGTAGTCACAATATGACAGTGTGGCATTGGATCGTTTAAAATTCCTTTTGCAATCAATCCTGCAGGATGCGAAATATCTGCCATTAAAATAGCACCAACGCTATCAGCAATCTTTCTAAAACGCTTAAAATCTATATCTCTAGAATATGCAGAAGCACCAGCAATAATTAACTTAGGTTGCTCTTTTTCTGCAGTTTCTTGAATTTTATCATAATTTAAAACTCCTGTTTCTTTTTCTACACCATAAAAAGAAGTCGTATATAATTTACCAGAAAAGTTTACTGGAGAACCGTGTGTTAAATGACCTCCGTGAGAAAGATCAAATCCTAAGATTTTATCACCTGGATTTAAACAAGCTGCAAAAACAGCTGTATTTGCTTGAGAGCCAGAGTGTGGCTGTACATTTACATATTCTGCACCAAACAATTCTTTTGCTCTATCAATAGCAATTTGCTCTACAATATCAACTATTTCACATCCTCCGTAATACCGTTTTCCAGGATATCCTTCTGCATATTTATTGGTCAAAATAGAACCTTGTGCTCTCATTACTTGATCACTTACAAAGTTTTCTGATGCGATTAACTCTAAACCGTTTTGTTGTCTTTCTTTTTCCTCTTCAATAAGATCGAAAATTTGATTATC
>MAAC01018567.1_pt1 | contig 47281 bp, 39 predicted proteins | sample 1115981 | NCBI WGS metagenome assembly MAAC01 (sample SAMN04961126, study PRJNA320927) | seawater metagenome | isolation source: sample BD02T64 sea water enriched with oil for 64 days | place: USA:Gulf of Mexico | collected 2013-07-27 | reverse complement strand
TCACATCGGCTAGGCTTCCATCTTCGTTAACGGTTACCACTTCAAAGTAATTTACAGTATCGGTTGAGAATGTACGGTGACGGGTATCGTCTGGTAACTTCACTCCCACATACCGTTTAAATGGCGAATAAATGGTTGAAAAACGATCTACACTGAAATCGCCACTTGGCTCAAAAACACGGATATTGAAAAACGCTTTTAGTTTACCTGGGGAGGTATCTCCCAGTTTTAAGTTTACCGGAACATCGGCATGTCCTTCGCTGTTAATGGATCCGTCAAACATGATTTGTTCATCGGCATTATATGATTTGGTGTAATCTAAAAACGAATACTTTTCGAACCCTTTGAATTTGGTACTCGAAGGCGCTAAAGTCACCATAATTTTAGCATTCATATTTTTGGCTGTAGCCCCATGCAACCAAGTCACATCCAAACTGGCATTTTGGTCTTCCATATCCGAAGGGATTTCGTCTACACCCAAATCAAACTTGACTTTTAATCGGTTGGGTTTTACGGTTTCAATCCGTAAACTTTTAGTGAAAGTAGCGTTCCCTACCTTTACTTTAGCCCGCCAATTACCTGTAATATCTTCCGAACTAGTTGGAATCGTAAATCGGTACAATCCCTTTAGGGATTTTGTACTTACTAATTTGGTTTTTAATTGATTTTTCGGATCAAACAACTCCAGTTTCACGGGGTGATCTGCCGGTAATTTGTTCATATTATCCTCTAACATAAAGGATAAAAACAACGTATCTCCTGGTCGCCAAACTCCTCTTTCCCCATATAGGAATCCTTTTAATCCGTCTTGTACCACAGCCCCCCGCACATTGAAATGACTGGTAGACAAAGCATTTCCATCTTGTACTTTCAAATAGCCTTTTTCATTCCCATGCGATGCCACTACCAAGAACGGTTTAGCCGAAGCTTCAATCAGAATATTTCCATCACTCCCGGTTGATCCTTGCCCTACCAATTGATTTTGGAAATCGTACAATTTCACGTCCACGCCCGTCAAGGGCATAGCCGTCCGTAAATCACTGACAGCCACCAACATTTTTTTATCCTTACCCGATTTAGCAATCACCCCAATATTACTAGCTAGAATATTAGTCGTGATCGATTTTCCATACACGTAATACGATGGGTGACACGGATTTTCACGTTCTTTCCAATCATAATCGTAATCATAGTAATAATCATCTTCGTAATAATCCCAACCTTCGTAGGCATTAAAACTCTCGTCTTCCCAACTTTCGGAAAGGTTATCTTCAAACTCTTCTTCTACCGAAACACCACTATCATCACATGGGTAGGTAGAATAGTTTTTTTTGATATTCAAAGTAATTCGGTACATGGCTCCAGGTTCGGTTTCAACGAGTTTAGAGATATCAATGTAATGACTGTTCCATCCGCCACGTGTGGTATTCTCGGTTAACAGATTTATTTTCTTTTTGTAAATCATTTTCCCCACCCGTGTGAGTTGGTAACTGCCATTAAAATCGTTGGCTTGCAAAAACTGGTGCATGTTATTTTCGTAAATTTTCACGATTTCGATTTGCACCGCATTTACATTCACTGCTTGAAAAGGGAACACCAAACCTTTCGTACTTGGTAGAATCACCCCTGTATGATTGAATGAAACCTGTGGTTTGGTTTCAATAAAGTTCATCTCAATTTTTTCTGATTTAGTCAATTTACTCGATATGGTATTCAGTAAAGTTTCTTCAATCAATAAGGTATGAACCCCATGTAAACGTGACTTTGGATAGATGGTTACAATGTTATTGGCCACCACAAACCGCAGATTATCATAATCGGCAAAACGAATTAATCCTCGCAGTTGTTGTTTGTCTTTTAAGGCATCCGAAAAATGCAATACCACCATTTGTTCGGGTTCTTGATGCAGTTTAGTGGACATTAATTTAAAATCGCCTAAAGAAGGGATTTCCATTTCTTCCTTCCCCTCGGTTTCAATATCAAATTCCTTTCCGCTATATTCTAATAATACCGTCTGCGCTTCATCTTTTCGTTCTAAAGAATCCACTACAAACTCATGTAAAGTCCCCACGGAATTATGCACCCATGTAGCCTTCAGTTTTTGTCCACCTATACTGATTAATAGTAATTGCTCCGCTTCCTCCGAATCCAAATAATCTGCGGTTGAAATCCTACCTGTAAAACGATTCCAAATCAAATCTTTGGGATTGTACGGGGTGATTCCCTCGGTTTCTACATGAAACGACTGGGTAATGGTTCTGATCTTAAACACAAAGATTTCAAATTCTTCTGGCACTTTTAACAGGTCCTCCAAATCAAAAACCACTTCATAATCAGTCCCTGATTTTAACGGTTCTTCTGGTCTAAATTCGATGGTTCGATTATCCAACCAATAGGCTTCTCCATCTAAACTGGGTGAAAAATCAAATAGATCTAGATCTATGGCTTCATTTGGGGAAGTAAACTGCTTACTTTTTTCAGCCAGTTTAATATGGATGCGACTATTCTTCGAAATAATTCCAGAAGTAAAACCAGAAATATATTGCGTAAAACCGGGGTTAATTTTATTTTCCTCTGGGGTAGAGTCGGAACAACTTTGCACTAAAAAAAGCACCAACAGCAGGAGTAGAAATCTAAATTTCATGGGAATGGAGTTTGTTTAAATTGATTATTAGAGAGTAACAAAGTAGGTAATTTGTCCCCTCGGATAATACATGATGAAATAAATGTTTTAACGAGTTTTTAACGTTTGATTTCCAGCCTTATTGGGTGGATGAAATGGATTTTAACCTTTTTTTAGAGTTTTATTTAATTAACAGCATGCGAAGACTTTAGGTTTTGGGATTAAGTGGAAGATAATGACTCTGACAATGACTTTGACAATGACCATGACTTAGGCAAAAAAGCATTTCGTAAATGTTATACAGTACTCCTCTTTTGAAATGAGCAAAGCCTCCCTTTGAGGCTGCATAGGCAAGTTAGGTATCGTTGGATTCAACGAGTCCTACACTGCGTTTTTTAATTCAGGCCAGAGGCCTGGTTAAATCAGACGTAGCGTGGACGCCACGGCTAACCCAATTATTAATATCCATTTTCAATTCTACCAGTAAAACCTAATCAGAGTATTCTTACCCGTATTAATGACAGGTACTAGAAACATCCAACTCCACTCTTACGATTTCATTTTCTTTACTCACAAAAAGTGATAGGATGGGATGGCGGTACAAAAACCCCTTAGGGTGTGAGTCGTTATAGTCTAACCTTTCCAACAGTATTGCACCATAAAAGTCATCCGAATTTAAATCGAAAGATTGTGATTGGTGGGTATTAAAATTTTGTATTTCAACATACGGATCATAATTCACGGTATCTCTATACAAACTAAAAAACATGCTATTCAAGGTATCGAATAAAATTTGTCCACCTTGCATCACTAAATCCGTATCATTTAATGGAACCAGTATATTTCCAAAGCACCAAGAACCACACCCAGAAGTAAGGCCAATGTATCGGTCATTGCTCCAATTGGGGGCCCATACCGAAGGAATATACCTTAAGTTACAATCTAAAGTATAGGGATCTGGTAATTCTCTAATCACCCCTAAATGGATATACTGGATTTTTACAACGCTATCGTGTGCTACATAGATTACCTGACTTTCTCCAATGGTAACGGTATCGGATATGTAATCCAGAAGTTTGCATTGCGCCTGTAAAAGAAGACCCGAACTAAGAAATAAAAAGGATAGAACTAATCGCATAATAGTGAATATGGTCAGAACGGTAAAGCCGTCTTTTATTGCTTAAAAGTCATAAACATATAGAAGGTTGATTCCCCTTACCAACCCTTTTCATAGGCCAATCGAATGGCTTTACTTTCTAAGGTAATAACCCCACAATACACATATCCACGATTTTTAATCAGTTTTTGCATTCCTAAATTATCGGGATGGGTATCAATTTTCAGATTACTAATTCCTTGGGCCATTAATTGATTTTCAAAGTGATCGAAGGTGAATTTAGCCAAGCCAGAACTCCGAAAATTGTTACTTACTGCTAAGCGGTGAATCACTCCGTAGGGTTCTTCTTTGGGAATAATCCAAGAACCATCCATGTTCGTGTACGTTGGTTCAGGTCGAATGGTAAACATCACCGTACCCATAACGGTATTTTCATCATTGGTAATCACGTAACATTCTTGGTTGGCTATATCGTTCTCAAATAAGGAGACATCCGGATAACCGTCTTGCCATTGATCAATATTTAAGGAAGCCAAGTAAGCTTGTGCATCTTTAACAATAGCCATTATGGCAGGAATATGCGTGGAATTGGCGTGTTGGATTTTCATTAAATAGCGACCTTTATCGATTGTTGCGTACAAATAAAGTGAACAATTTAGGATTTCACTTCGGATTTGGATATTTATTCGATTAAAAACAATCCTTCAAAAAAAGACTCTTACTCTACTTGGTAAATTTCAGGGCTAAATACCGGCTTCATTTTGGCTTCGGTTTATCTCAATTCACATAACACCTCTGGTTAGGAATAATATTCATAAAAAAAACTGTAAAACCAAATTCGAGGAAACTAGTTAATAGTATACCCCTATTTATCCTGCTCCTTTTTTTTTATGGCAATCATTCCTTTAAATAATAAACCTAACAAGGTTCCGAAGCCCAGTGTACTAATTATGGATGCCGAAATTTTCCAATTTTCGCCTGATTCCATGGACTTGAAAAATATAAGAAATGCGAGGGTGGTTAATACAAAAATCCCCGTCCATATGACTCTGACTTTTGATAATTCATTTAGAATTGGTTTTTTATAGGTGACTTTTTTGAGTTCATTTTTTTGAGTTTTAGGGAAAAGGTTACTCTTCTTTACCCGAAAAATTAAGATAATTATTTAGGATTCTGTTACGAATCACCAGAATCATTCTGAGTATAAAAAGCTCCCCTAGGAAGGTTCCGTAAAAGTGGGTTCCAAACGGGCATAAATCACATGAATGAACTTATCGGTATGGGTTAAATTAGCAGTCGCTATTCGTAAAAAAAAATACACGTTTTGATGTCTTAAAAAATGTATTTTACGGTTATCCATCCCGATTAAATCTCGACCATAATTCCGGCTATCATCTACAATAGAATCGGTTACCGTATTCCTGATTCTATAATGTGTACCTTCATCCGTATCCATTACCTCCAATTCAAATGGACCTATAAATCGTCCCTTTTTTTTCCAGTTCTCCCCCATCCGTTTATTCCATCGTACATAGGCGTAATTTTTAGCGGATGAAATTTCATCCGATGCCGTAGCGAAAGCATTAAACAAACCACTTTCTTGGAGTTTCCAAGATTCAATAGTCCCCAAACTATGGCTATCCGAATTAATAATACGTAATCCTGTTTTACTTATTTGACCGTTTAAATTAGAAAATATCAAATACCTATGATGCCCTATTGATTTTACAAAAGAGGTGTCTCCGTTTTTAAAAGTCACTTTGGGTTTAACCAGTAATCCGCTTGCATTTAAGGCAACCCAATTATTATCATTAATTTCAATTTTCGGGGTAAAATCCGTATCGTTTGTCATCACCTCCTGCCGAAATAAAATAATGATGACCCCCACCACTTCCAATATTAAAGCGATAAAAATTCGTTTACGGTAATATTCCGGTATTTTAATCCACCCTGGAATACCCGCAATTCCAATCACTGATGTGGCAAAGAAAATGACTAAAAACCCGTACTTTAAAATTCCAATAAACATGATTTACAAGTATCTAATAAGGGAAAGCTCCAATGAAAAAAAAGCCCCCAATGTATCCGTCAAACGTAGGAGCCAACTGGGAACTATTAAAGGTGAAAACTACCTATTCAAATCACTTGCGGATAATACCTGTTGACCGGAAGTAATGGTAAAAAAAAAGTGGATATAAAGGGCCCATGCATTGTCATCTTTATTGAAATGATCCTAATTGATCCAGCACATGTAGTAACAAATCACAAAAATATATTTGAAGCAATCAGCCGTATCAATTCCCCATATTCATAGGGAATCTGCGTACTGGTTTGATGTATAACTTACGAGAGGGTGTATCTAATTTAAATTCTATTTCTAGGGCAAACGGGTAACCTCCTATTAGTTACTAAACAACAACCTTTGAACTTCAAAATGAAATTGAGCTCTTGCAAGAAGTTCTTTTAACTCCCTTATTTCATATTTATCAAAAGCAAAAAACGTGGTACTATTAGCGATCCTAAAAATGTAATTCTTTTTCTGAAAAGTGGTAGGATGCAGCTTCTTGGGCTTCACATTTTGAAAGAACAAATTTACCTGTTCAAACTCCATGGTATTGGAAATAACAATCAAAGCATTTTTAAAAGCCAGTTCATATTGGTCGCCTAAGGGGCAAAATGAAATGAGACCGTTGGTAGATTCTGAAATAATTTCATGAGTGTGAGTATGCATGATCTGTGCGTTTTATGGGCCAAAAGGACCTCGTGTTTACACCTCAAAAGAACAGTTCCCAAACAGACCATACAATACCGAATAGTGGGTATTTAGAATGATTCTAAATAACAGATATTCCTTCTACCCATATCTATCACCATCTAAACCAATAAATCAGATCACCCGAGCGCCAGTATTATTCTTAATCACTACCCGTTCTATGGGTTAACTGTGCAATGGAAATGCAATGAACAAATACAGCTGAAGGCATTAAGAATGCTGGCACCAATACATACGGGTATTGCAAAAAATCTCCTGAAAAAGGTTCTATATCACCATATATCTCCGGGAGATATATGGTAGTTTGAAACACGATCAAAATGGATAAAATCACCAATAAACCTAAATAATTCCATGCCAAAACCAACTTTCTATGGGATTCAATTTTTTGAAAGATGCCTAACCCAATCAGCAAAACTGAAAAAGCATAAACCATATCGTAATTATAGCCTTCAATAGTCACATTTGGATGTAAAGTTCCTTGCGCTACGGTATATACAAAAATGATTTCAATCAGAATCCTGAACGTTTGATAGAAGAACAATCCTTGAACAGGAATATTTTGAAGCCAGGAGCTTTTTCTATTTCTATACGCAAATACACCCGAAAAAATAAATAAGGGGACAATGGTGGCCAAAAAGAATTTAGGTGGAAAACTTAGATCCAACATATAATCGAACAAAGCCAATACATAAACGTACAAATGCCAAAGTACCATTGCCCCCACGAGTACTATTTTTTTGTTCCGTTTCTTTTTGGAATCGGTAAACGAAATGTTTATGGTTTTAAACCCTCCATATATTAGTAGTAGAGTCATAAGTAGGGATAATCCGATATAAGCCAATTTTAAAGCCATGATTTTAAGAAATTAGTTTGGTATGAATCAGGTCAAGAGCCTGGCTACCATCCTCGTTTAACCTATTTTTTATTTCGTCCATGGCCTTCTGCCATTCGGGGATAGCGTTGTTTACAAATAACTTTCCTTCTGGAGTCATCTCCATCACCGGGAAATGGGCACGGGAAATAAACCCACGTTCTAGGAGTCGCTTTAAATTTCGATGGAGAGAAGATTTCTCTAACTTAGTAATATCCGTAATTTGTTTTTGATTTAACCCTCCCATTTTACTTAGCACAAACAAAATACTTAACTGACTGTCTGTAATATGAAAGGGATTGAGATATTTCCTGAACACATTGGCGGTGATGCGGTTAATACGCATCATCTTACCCGAAATACATGTTGAGGGATCAAAACCTACCAAATTGCTGAATTCCATACCTCAAAAATAACAATAAGTTGTATATACAACTCGTGTTAGGATAAATAGTTTTGAGACCTTATTCAGGATTGGACAAGTGCTCCATATTCAACTTGCAAATAGCACCCCGCTCACCAAATACGAATAGAACTGAGGTACACCCAAGCCACAAACAGGACCTGCAACGGCACCCGAAACCACAAGTACTGCATTCCCATTCCGGTATAGGAAGCATTTTGATAATCCAAATGATCCATAGCTGCTTTTATATTGGCCGGAAGCATCAAAACAAAAAACACGAGGAGTAACCATCCCGTAAGTAGTCTAAATTGTGGAATGTGTAAACCAATAGCTGCGGCTATTTCCAATAGTGCAGTGAGATACACCCACTCTTTTTTGAACGGAAGAAAATCCGGAACCATGAGCGCCATTCCATCGGTAAAAATAAAATGACCAAGAGCGGTAAAGACCAACATGACCGACATCCCTATACGAGCAGAAAGTAAAAAATTATTGGATCCCGTTATGAATTTAAGAATCAGAAAGGAGAGTAGCGAAATACTAATTAAAACGAGTAATGGTTTCATCTTTTTTATGCAAAAGTGAATCAACAGCTCGGTAAAAAAAATGAAGATATGTTAAGAAATTGCCTTCCGTATTCTACTCAATGATTGGGGCGTTATTCCAATATAGGACGCAATGTATTTTAAGGGAATCTCTTTTATTAAGTTAGGCCGTTCGGTAAATAGATTCAGATACCGTTGTTCAGAGGTCTCATTCAAGAGTGACTGCTCACGCTTGGCTTTCATAATAAATAAATTTTCGGCAGTGAGCCGTCCAATTTCTTGTCCGATCTTTGTTTTCAGGTAAATATCTTGCAAATCCGCATGAGTCAAACTCCATAATACCGTGGCACTTAAAGTTTCAATTTGGTAGGTACTCGGTTGGCGAGTCACAAAGGAATCGTAGGCAGAAGTGAATTGCGTTTCAAAGCAAAAACCAAAGGTTAAATCATACTCTTCTTTGGGTATAAAATACCGAACCGAACCTTTTTCAATAAAGGAAAGTGAATTTTCTACATCCCCCATATTCAATAGTGTGGTTCTCTTCTTATGCTCGGTTCGCTTTAATTTGGAAGAAAACACCCTCCAATCGGCCTCGGTTAAATCAACCATTTGCTCAAAATAGGCTCGGATATTTTCCATAACTTAACTATTTATGCCCCCATGAAACGGAATACTCCCCATCTTCACTTTTCTACTAGCCATACTCAAAGCCTAGGTTTTGGTTCCTATATCATACCCTCATTAAGAGTAAAATCAGGCCTCCGTAATTCGTAGAACAGGGCTAAAAATAAGAAGAAAAACCGATACTTAATCCCGCTGTTTTGGCAGGATCATTATTCAATACATCTTTTTGACGCATTATTCGGTAATTAATTCTGAATACGGTTTGCGGTACAGGTCTAAAGCTAATGGCCGGAACTACACTCCACATTTCATCGCCAATATTTCCACCCGTTTCCTTAAATGTTCCTACATTCCAGTCTACATACTCCAACCTACAAGCCACACTTAGAGAAGCTTGCTCCCAGTCCAACATTTTACGCTTTAATATAGGCTGAACAATATCTAAAAATCCGCCCATTTGCTTACTCCCATACTGCTGGCCATATGCCTCAGGGACATCTACATTTATCCACGCCCATTCACCCGTTAAAAAGGTCTTTAGTTTGGGCAAAGTATTGTTATAATCAATGGCGTAAACATGTACTCTTCTTTCCTTATCCAGAATAATTCCGTCTTTTTGAAACGTATTATATATTCCCCCCATATACGAAAGACCTAACTCCCCAATTTTGGAGCGTCTCACTGCAATTTTAGCGGTAGTCATTGGTGTACCACTAGCCGATTCCTCAAACCGCTCTTCATTCGCTTTGGTAGCTGGTAAATACGTTTTGTTTTGGGTATTATCAATGATAGAATCATCAAAACCACCTGACAAATAAAATTCATATCCAAACATCCAATCGCCTCGATATGTTTTACCAAATAAACCAAAACCTGCATTACTCCAAGTAGCAGGAAGCATTTGAGTCGCAGAAATAGGACGATCAATAAACTCCCATTTAGGCCCATCATGATTTTGATTAAAGGCTCCAATTGGATTCATAATAATTCCACCACGTAAATTTAATAAGGGATGAAATTCTACATCCAAAGAAGCAAATTCAATCGCAATTTCTTTCCCTCCATTTTCAAATTCAATTTCACTTAAAAATTTTAGTCTTTTTCCTATCGTGGAAGACACAAATAAGGTCATCCTTCTCATTTGAAATTGATGCCCGTCCGACACCCCATCGGTACCTAAATGTTGCCAATTGGCCTCCACATAACCTCCGAGGGAAACAGGAACCTTTTTCATGGTCAAAAAGGGACGGTTATACACCGCATCCATATTTAATAATGGAGAAGAAGTATCTACCTTCGTTTTTACAAACAGCGAGGAATCCACCTGTGCTACTGAAACTAAAGATAAAAATAGAAATGATAAAGTAATTATTGATTTCATGCTTTTTTTAATGAAATGAGGATATTTTGATTGTCAAATTGTACCGGAAATGAACGTAATGGTTCGGTAGCTGGTCCGCTGGTAGCTTGCCCTGTGTTGGAAAATTCGCTCCCATGTGCTGAACAAACTAGTTTGTCGCCATAGGCATTGAGTTCATTCCCTTGATGGGAACAACGTAAATAAAGTGCACTGTAATTAGTTTCCGAAAAACGAAAAACATAAATTGGGTATTGTAAATTTTCATTTCTAACTACGAGGTATTTAAGAAACGCCTCGTTTTTCAGAAAACTACTTTGTGCAATCACTAAATTCCCTCCCGATATGGGTGCCATAATACTCTGGGTAGGCACACAACTTTGCAGCAAGGCTGACATCGTTGAAGTACCCAAACAGGCAATACCGCAGGTTTTTATAAATTGTTTACGATTCATTCAATTTACAGTGATTCTAAAAACTTAAGCAAATCCGACTTTGCGGAAGTCGTTAAATTTTCGAATTGATTCTTACTCGATTCTGCTTCTCCTCCATGCCAAATAATAGCATCTTCTATACTTTGAGCTCTACCATCATGAAGTAAAAAATATTGGCCACCCTGTGTAGTTGGCGAAAGCCCAAGTCCCCAAAGAGCGGGGGTTTTCCATTCAGAAGTTAAGGCATTCCCTTCGGTATACCCATCATCCAATCCGGGACCCATATCGTGCAATAACAAATCTGTATACGGATAAAAAGTTTTATTAGCCAATGCTTCAATAGGCGCATAACCTGTAGTTAGCTCTGGCATATGACATGCCGCACATTGAATTTGAGTGAAAATAGATTTCCCGTTTTGAACTTCTACATCGTCTTGATTACGTTGGATGGGTGCTTTTAATGTATTTAAATAAGCTACAATGTCGTTTACCGTTTTATCGGTAACCTCCGGGTCAATAATCAATCCTGAATACACATCATACGGTTCAAAAGTGGAGGTAATTCCCATATCTTGATTATAGGCATTTACCGATTGATGCAGTAAATCATACGCAGCCGCTTTTTTACCAAAACGATGAATGTATTTACCGTTTTGAACAATCGCAGTGGTCGATGGTACTAAATAATCGGAAAGTGCAATCCAATTAGGCACTCCAGAAATGCCATCGTTATTAACATCATTCGGATCCGAAATGGCAATAAGGTCTGCATCACTCACATATTGCAAGTAACCTAGACCTGTTATTGCGGGTGGCGTGAATTTGGAAAAGGTAGCCCCCGCAGGAATGGTTTCTGGTTCATAACCAGGAAGCGCTCTATTTTGCAATTGTGGACCTCCCTGATTCAAAAACTGGTTTCCGCTAGCATCCGTTTGCCCAAAACGTGTCAGGGTGGTGAATGGCGTTCCCTTACCATCTCCAGCATGACAACTCGCACAACTATTGGCCACAAAGGTGGGACCTAAACCCGATTGGGATGTAAAAACCTCATCATTAAAAGCGATATCCCCAGCCAAAAACTGCGCACTTTGAGCATAGGTCAATCCCTCAATAGGACCATCTAAAAGGTCTTCCTCTAAGGGAGCGGAAGGTTCTAGTTTTTCACACGAGAACAGGAAAATAGTTGGAATTATAAAAACAATTGCTTTCAAGTATTTTATTGCCATTGGAATGTCATATTTATATTAATGCCGGCAAATGTATATTAAAATTAGATGATACTAAAAATATTTTTTGATTAATAATCCATCTAATTATCATCCCTTTAGATATCCACTCCCCATCCTACTATTTGGTTTTATAATCGTTTAACGCTTGTAAAAATAATCCGTTAAAAGCAGTACTAGAAAACGGATTCTGACTGGTCACTAAATTCCGGTCTTTTACGGCAAAATTGGATTTCGGTAATTTTCGGACATAGTGAAACCCGCTATTTTTTAATTGTTTTGCTATTTTACGATTCTGCGGTTTCCCCTTCATAATGAAGCTTTCAATAACAAATTCCTCTAGCGGTGAAACCGAATTAACTTGGAACCCCACATACGGATTTTTATCCTGGGGTAATGCTAATAATAAACTAGGTGCATGACAGATTAATCCGGTTGGCTTTTGGGTTTCGGCAAAGTATATCAACAGTTGCGGAACTAAACTATCGTACATTAAATCGACCATTAATCCTTGCCCCCCAGGAATAACTAATCCCACATACTGCGCTCTTGTGGCCCAAGCTTCCTCCAAAGGAATAGGATGGATAAACCCTTGGTTATTCGCAATAAATTGCTCGGCTTCTACCTTCTTTTCCAATTGATCTTTCCAATATTGATCTTGAAAACTTTCTTGATCTATGGGAGGCTTCACCCCATTTGGAGTAGAAAATTGGATCATATATCCCGCTTCTCGCAATGCAGAATAAGCCAAGTAAAACTCATTTAGGAACACGCCTGTTTGTCGGGCTTTACTCCCCTCATTTAATAAAATAGTATCCGAGGCGCTAAGCACAAACAATACGGTGGACTGGGCTTGTAGACCTAAAGATACTAGGACGGTCAAAATACTTGTTGTGATAATTCTTTTCATAGTGCTATTGGGTTACTCCTTTCATTATACGATCGGCTAATACCGGGCTTACTCTATTAATTACTCGAAGTAATTTTACTTTTTGGATATTGATTTCGAGGGTGTCTTTTTTTAAACCATGGATAAATTCGGTCACTAACTGTTCGGGAGAAATTTTGTTCGATCCCCTACCCTTAGTCATTTCGGTATCAACTAAGGAAGGAAGGATTTCAAACACCTTAAAATAAGGCAATTGATAGCGAAGAGATTTCGTGAAAATATGAATGGCCGCTTTGGAGGCACAATACACCGGAGCGGAAGCTTTGGGTACAATGGCTAACCCAGAAGATACATTTACAATGGTTGGTGCTTCGTTTTTTTGGAGGACCGGAATCAATGCGTTGATGAGTTGTATGGGAGCCACTAAATTGACTTGAATTTCATCTTGAATTTTTTGAGTAATAGCTGACCCACCCTCAAATACATAATTGTACTGGATGCCTGCATTATTGATTAACATATTCAGATCTGGATGCTGCTTCATAACGAATTCCTTTAACCGAATCACCTCTTCGGGTTGACTTAAATCGCACGGAAATGGAAAAATATTCGGATCCGAATCCGAAAGTTCCTGGAGTTTTTGTTTGTTTCTCCCTACGGTTATGATTTCATTGTTTAGCGCAGAAAACCTACGTGCCATTTCCAGTCCGATACCTTGAGTGGCTCCGGTAATCAGGATTTTGTTTTGTGATACTTGCATATTTGATATTTGAAAGGCAAAATTTGGCCTTTCAAATATCAATTGCATTTACATAGGTAAAGATTTTAATATTTCGCTCTAATACGACTTAATTGGGTCGCACTTACTCCCAAATAGGAGGCAATATGGTATTGCGGAATTTTATTCTCCAACCCCGGGTGTTCTTTTTTAAAAATATCATAACGCTCCGAAGCACTTAAGGTAACGAGTTCTATTTCTCGTTTTTCCTTCAAAATAAACTTGTACTCGGCTATTTTTCTACCAAACTTCTCAAAACTAGCAAACTCCGCATAGCGGTTTGTTATTTGCGAATAGTCGGCCATTAACACCTCACAAGATGTTAGGCACTGAATATTAATAAGGTTTTCTGCTCCTGTAATTAGCGAGGAATACGCCCCAACAAAATTTCCTTCTGTAAAAAAAGTCTTGTTGTACTCTTTCCCTGCGGTGTTTCTAAAAAACGCTCGCATCACCCCCGATTCAATGAAAGCAAGTTTACGGGCTATCTCCCCTTCTTTGGCTAAATATGCTCCCTTGATTAAACTCTTCGAATGAAAGGGGTGGTTAAATACTTCCAACTCTTTTGCATTAAAAGAAACAAACTGTGCTAAATAGTCATTCAATGTTTTCATAGGTGGCAAAGGTACGTTTGAGCACCCTAATTATTACGAGATCTCACCATACTCTTTATGGTTAAAAAAAATACAAGGCTACTATTATTCCAGTCCCACTTTCAACATTCGGATCAAGTTATGGGAATCTTTCAATTCCAAAAATGGATATTCAATTCGGCTAAGAAAAAGGCCGTTCGGATGTGCTGGCCACTTCTCTTTCTTCTCTTTCCTCTCTTTTTCTTGATTCAAAACCCGTTCAAATTCATCTAAGGTCATGTTACCACTTCCCACCTCCAGCAAATAGTACATGCAATACCGTACCATTCCTCGAAGAAAGCGATTTCCACGGATAGTAAACCTTAATCGCCCCTGTGACTCATTGACGAACAATTCACATTTACTGATATGACACAAAGTATTAGGGTACGAATCAGGTTGCTTACACAATGCTTTAAAGTCTTTCGTTCCCAGAATGAGAGCCGTAGCTTTCCTCATGAGGTGAAAGTCTAATTTTATATTCTCGTAGAAAGAACTGTAACGTAGGAGTCCTGGGTCCTTATTCCAATGCATGAAGTAGTCATAGGTTCGGGCCACCGCATCGTACCTGCAATGTAGCTTATCGTTGACTTCAAAGATTTCAAAAACGGCAATACCATTGGGTAAGTTTTTATTCATTCGAAATTTCAAATCGAAAACCAGCGCTTCGTCCAGATGAATTTGAATGACATACTGACTCGCATGAACTCCCGCATCGGTACGCCCACAACCGTATATAGTCACTGGTTTTTTGAATATCCGAGAGAGCGTTGTCTCCATAACTTCTTGTACCGTATTGGGAGTATCCTTTTGTCGTTGCCAACCACTGTAATCGCTCCCATCGTATCCTAAATGTATGAAATATCGCATCTGTAAATTATAAAAAATTCATCCTATTCTACTAGGGTCTCAATACTCTTACAAGAGTATGTTATTTATTTTGTTTTTTCTTGTTGCATCCAGCGGCATCTTACCTATTATCTGGTTTCATTAACCGAAATTCTGTTCGGAAATAAAAATTCTCGAATTGATTCAAAAACCCTTATATTTACTGTTTGAACTATAAAACCAAAAACAATGAAGACCTTATTCTTAGCAACCACTTTAGTATTGGCAGTAGCCTTAAGCAGTTTCACTTTAATTTCGGGTCACAAAATCGCATCCTTCCAAAACTTCGGAACCTATTTGGGTGGCGGAACCATGGAAACCTCCCCTATTCAATTGCAACTGCAAAACGACTTTTCTTATTCTTACAAAGACCTAAGCCATCCCAACAAGAAAATAGAAATTACGGGTACCTGGAAACAGGATGGGAAACACATTTATTTACTCGGTCATGCGGAAGTGAGATTTCATAATACGTGGAAAATTGATCCAGGCTGTACCTGTTTGAAATCAAAAAAAGGAATCACCTTTTATAGATTATGTCAGTAATTAAACCTTTCTCGTAAAATGAAGTCTGAGAAGAATGAATAAATTATTCTTCTCTTTTTTACTCGTAATTGTAGGAATCTCTAGTTGCAAAAAGGAGACAACAGAATCCATCCCTATTACCATTACTGCCAAGCCCAACATTTTGTTAGTTATCGCAGATGACATTGGAGTAGAATCCATTCCGTTTTACAACATTGGGGCTATCACTCCGCAAATGCCTGTTTTGAGTTCCTTGGCGAATGAAGGCATTACATTCACCAATGTATGGGCAAATCCAATTTGCGCTCCCACTCGGGCCACCATCCTAACCGGGAAATACGGTTATCGAACCGGAGTGTTAAACGTTACCGATGCAGGTACCATTGGCGCAAACGAACTCACCTTGCAGACCTATATAGACCAGCACACAAATAATGCCTATGAACATGCGCTATTTGGAAAGTGGCACCTTTCAAATGATGTGAATGGACCCACCAATATGGGAATTGGCCATTTTGCGGGTTTATTGGCTGGTGGGGTTTCGGATTACAATAATTGGAAACTAACGCAAAATGGAGGATCTTCTATGTATGAGGGATACATCACTACAAAAATTACCGATTTGGCAGTAGATTGGATCCAGGAGCAAAGTGCCCCTTGGTTTTGTTGGGTGGCCTATACCGCACCTCACACACCCTATCATTTACCTCCCGATTCCATGCATCATCATGGAGGAATGAGTTCTGACCAATCGGTTATTGATGCTAACCCGCAACCCTATTTCCATGCGATGGCCGAAAGTGTAGATTCTGAATTGGGAAGACTCCTGCAATCCATTCCAGCAGATGAATTGGAAAACACGCTTATTATTTTTATTGGAGATAATGGTACAGACGGGCAAGTAAACCAAGCGCCTTATCTTCCTACCCAATGCAAAGGAACACTTAGCGAAGGCGGCATTCGAGTACCGATGGTAGTTTCTGGAAATGGTGTTTCTCGTTTTAATGAAATAGAAAGCAGTTTAGTCAGTAGTACGGATCTTTTTGCAACGATTGCACAAATTGCGGGTGTTCCTGTAGATCAATATCAGGATAGCTATAGTTTCAAAAACTTATTGAATGAATCGGGTACTGGAAAACGCACCTATAATTATTCGGAAGTGAAGGGTGCCTTCCCTCCGAGATCGGGTTATACCATTCGAGATTCAGAATACAAACTCATCCAATACGATAACGGAAATCAAAACTTATTTCATTTAGGTACCGATCCCTACGAAACTACGGATCTTACTTTAGGAAGTTTAACGGCAGATGCGGAATTAGCTCGTCAAGAATTAATGACTCAAGCCGATGTTATTCGTCAGTAATCAGGAAATAGTTTGAAATGCTTGCCCTAAATGAGTAATAATATCGGAAGCAATCACACTTTCTCTACTCCCCTTTTTCAGGGCCAAATCCCCCGCCAATCCGTGAATATACACGCCCAAAATAGCCGCCTGTTTAGGTGCATATCCTTGGGCCAATAATCCGGTCAATATACCCGTAAGTACATCGCCACTTCCAGCGGTAGCCATTCCTGAATTCCCGGTAGAATTGAAGTATACTTCTCCGTCTGGACAAACGATGGACGACTTGGCTCCTTTCAGAATTACAAAGACTTTATGGGTTTTACAAAAAGCCTGAGCGATTTGTAATCTATCATAACCTCCTTTCCATTTCCCAACTAACCTTTCCCATTCTCCTAGGTGCGGTGTAAATATAGAACCCACAGGAACCTTTTTTAGCATTTCTTGATGGTTCGCTAATATATTTATGGCGTCAGCATCTATAACTAGAGGGTTTTTAGATTGATCTAATATATTATTTAGCACATAAACAACTCCTTTACTCTGACCTAAACCCGGTCCAATCCCGACCGATTGGTAGGCAGATACATCCATTTCATCCGAAACAAAATCAGACGCACCATCAATAACAGTCATGACTTCGGGTACAGAAACTTGCATTATATCATTCCCGTTTTTAGGAATATGTGCGGTGACTAATCCTGCTCCCGACCTCAAACACGCTTTGGAACATAAAACAGATGCTCCCATTTTCCCCGTACTTCCGGTAACCAAAAGTGCGTGTCCAAAAGTGTTTTTATAGGCAAAATAATCCCCTTTTTGATGCATCAATTTAACCACAAATTTGGAGGTTATAAAATACGATGCAGGCTCCTTAGAAAGGAACTCCGAACTCCATTCAATGGGCAACACGATTAACTCCCCTACATACTTTTGGTTTTCGGGAAACTGAAAGCCCAATTTTTCCATTTCAAAAGTCAAGGTATGATCCGATTCAAAGATGACTCCCTCATTAGAGTCATTATCCTCCGTAAATAATCCAGAGGCAATATCGATACTTACTTTCGGTGCTGAAACCGTATTTATAGATTTAATTAACTCCCCTAGCCAGCCTGAAATCTCACGAGACAAACCCGAACCAAAAATGGCATCCATGACCACTCCCGTAATTTCAACCTCTGTAAAGTTGTTTTTATTCACTTCAGAAATAGCTACACTAACCGCCTCTACCCTTTTTCGGTTGATCTGATTATCGGCTGATAATGTCCCTAAATCCACACACCAAACCTTTACGGAATAGTCTGCTTGAATCAGCATTCGGGCAATAGCCAAGCCATCACCACCATTATTACCTGGCCCGCAAAAAACATCAAAATGGGTTTCGGGATGAAACGTCTTTTTCAACCATATAAATACTTGATTGGATGCCCGTTCCATTAAATCAATAGACAAGATGGGTTCGTTATCAATGGTATATTGATCCACCAGTTTGATTTGGTTTGCGGTAAATATTTTCATGGCAACTAGACTTAACTTTTTCTAAGCTTCACTACTATTGATTTGGATGCCGGTGTATTACTAATTTCGGCTTTATTCTTTAAAGATACTAAAACATTTGCTTCTGGGAAATACGTTGCCGTACACTTTTCTGGAATATCGTACGGATAAACGATAAATTTCTCGGCAACTCTCTTTACCCCATCATCTTCACAAATAATATCCACAATGTCATTGGCATTAAACCCTTGCTTTTCAATGTCATTTTTATTCATTAGGATAACCCTACGCTCGTTATAAATCCCTCTATAGCGATCATGTAACCCATATATGGTGGTATTAAACTGGTCATGGGTTCGAATGGTCATCATGGTAAACTCCTGGTCGGAAATAGCTACTTGAGATACTTTATTTATGGTGAAATTTGCTTTCCCCGTTTTAGTAGGCGTAAAATCACCTTCGCGAGAATTATTCGGTAAATAAAAACCTCCAGGTTTACGAATGCGTTCATTAAAATTTTCAAATCCCGGAATGGTTGCTTCAATTTTATCTCTTACTAAATCATAATTCGTATTAAAACCCGCCCAATCTGTCTGTGATTTTTGTTTAAACGTAGCCTGGGCTATTTTGGAAACAATAGCTAATTCACTTAACAAATGCTTGGACAGGGGATCTAATTTCCCTTTAGAAGAATGCACCACTCCCATGGAGTCTTCTACACTCACAATCTGAGGCTTACCATTTTGAACATCTTTTTCAGACCGAGTGATACAGGGTAAAATCAAGGCTATTTTTCCATGAACAATATGGCTTCTATTTAGTTTAGTAGAAACGTGAACCGTTAAATTACATTTTCGTAAAGCTTCCGCAGTAAATTCAGTATCCGGTGTAGCCGAGATAAAATTTCCTCCCATCCCTATAAAAACCTTTGCTTTATTTTCATGCATGGCTTCAATAGCTTCCACAACATCAAACCCGTGTACTCTTGGAGGCTCAAAATTGAACTCTTTTTTTAGGTTATCCAGAAATTGAGGCTTTGGTTTTTCCCAAATCCCCATGGTTCGATCGCCTTGCACATTACTATGTCCACGTACCGGACAGGTACCCGCTCCTTTTTTCCCAATGCTTCCTTTTAAAAGTAACAGATTGACTACTTCCCGGATATTATGAACCCCATTTTTATGTTGCGTCAAGCCCATTGCCCAACAAATAATTATTTTTTTATTCTCAATTAATAATTGAGCAGCTTCTCTCACTTCCTTTTCTTGAAGTCCTGCTTGTTTTACTAAATCACTAAAATCATGACTTTCAAGATCGGCTATTAAGGCCTCAATCCCCGAAGTTTTTTGTTCAATAAAATCCAGGTCAAACACTTTTCCCTTATTTTTATTTTCAGCTTCTAGTAATAAAATCATCAAAGCCTTAAGTAAGGCCACATCTCCATTTATTTTTACCTGTAAAAATAAATCCGTAAGTTTCACCCCTTTACCTAATAAATGCCCTAGCTTTTGTGGATTTTTAAAGTTCATTAAACCCGCTTCGATTAATGGATTCACTGAAATAATCTTGCCCCCATTCTTTTTGGTATCTTCTAAAGCAGATAACATTCTAGGATGATTGGTGCCGGGATTTTGTCCCATCACGATTACCAATTCAGCATGTTTAAAATCTTCCAGTGTTACCGAACCTTTTCCAATACCTAGTGTTTCTACCAAACCAGCACCACTCGATTCGTGGCACATATTGGAACAATCCGGAAGGTTATTCGTTCCAAACTCTCTCACAAATAACTGATACATATAAGCCGCCTCATTACTTGTTCTACCTGAAGTATAGAAAACCGCTTCATGAGGCGAATCTAAGTTATTCAATTCGCTACCAATAAGATCAAAAGCTTCTTTCCAGTCTATCGGTTTGTAATGCGTATCTCCTGGTTTCAAAACCATAGGATGTGTTATTCTTCCCGACTTTCCAATACGGTAATCGGACCAACTTCCAATTTCGTTAACCGAATGTTTGGCAAAAAATGCGGGGTCTACCTTTTTGGTAGTGGCCTCTTCTGCAATCGCTTTAGCTCCATTTTCACAATATTCACCTAATCTCGAACGTTTACCATCTGGATCTGGCCAGGCACAACCCGAACAATCAAAACCATCTTTTTGATTCATACTATTAAGAACCGTTAGGGCTCTGGGCAAATTCATTTCGTCCAGTACATGTTTAAGCGCAGAGGTAACTGCTTTTAAACCTGCGGCTGTAGATTCTACTTCGCCAGACTTAAGTCCTGTAAACTCTACTGGTGGTTGTGCATTCGTTCTCTTTATCATTAAGATCTTTTGTATTTTATGATAGCCATTTAATAGCAGCCAAATTTCCTAAAAAAATATCATTTATGGGTACTATTTTTTGGTATCTTGGGATACTGTATAAAAACCACATCTTTATTTCAAAAAATCTAAGGCACCTTTCGGGTCGTAAAGTACTAAAGAATAATCTATTTGATAGATTTTGAACACTTTCATTGGTAACTGGAACGCCCAATAAAGACCGGCTTAGAGAGCTAGAAAAGGTTTTTTTGATTGGAGATACCCATGCATTTGGTACGGCTACCTTTTACGAATTCATGAAACCCGTAAACATAAGAGCTCTTTCCATTTCATGTCAATTCATTTTCTCCGAAAAATTTGAAACAACTAATCAATAAAATTAAATTCATGAATCTACATTATTGAAACTAGTAATTCCGAAAGGTTAAGTGTCTCTAAAATGATCATTAAATAGCTTATTTGGCCATTCGCTTAGTGAATAATATTCTTAATCTTGTATTTGTTAAAATACAAATTAGTTGAAATAAAGTCCAAGTCTTAATGATTTCAAGAATATTAAAAGCAGCAAACAAAAAGCTTAACCCAAAGCATCTCTTTTTCGGACCTGAATGGATCATTCTTGGGGTAAATAATATCTGTAATTTACATTGTAAAATGTGTGATGTTGGTACCCAGAATCTCGAAACAAACTTTGCACAAAACCTGGTGGGATCTCACCCACTAAACATGCCTTTAGACCTTTTTAAACAGGTTGTTGATGACACAAGTAAACATTACCCGAACGCCAAAATTGGCTATGCTTTTACCGAACCGTTGATTTATCCAGACCTTAAAGAATCCTTGATATACGCGCATCAAAAAGGACTACAAACCACCATTACCACTAATGCTTTGAGTCTTAAACGAAAAGCACAAGATTTAATTGACGGCAACCTGACGGAATTATTCGTATCTCTAGATGGGTTACAGGACACACATAATTACATTAGAGGACACAAAAGCTCTTTCCAAAAAGCCTTAGAAGGAATTGAGCATCTCCTTACCTTCCCAAATCCACCTCAAATATCTGTGTACTGTGTGATTACGGAATGGAATTACACAGAATTATTTGAGTTTGTAAAATATTTCGATAAACTCCCCTTGAAGCACATCGGTTTTATGCATCAAAACTTTATTACCGAAGAAGTCGCATCCAACCATAACCAAGACTATGGAAGTTGGCTTCATGCCACTCACTCTAACATTGAAGAAACCGATTTTTCAGCGATTGACATTGAAATTCTTCAAGATCAAATCCTTAAAATCAAAAACGGAAACTTCGAAAAACCACCTTCATTTAGCCCCGAACTAATTAATTTAAGGGAGTTAAAAACCTATTACGAAAACCCAGAGGTAAAAATTGGAAAAACCTGTAACGATGTTTTTACCAATATTATGATAAAAACGGATGGGACTGCAATTCCTTCGCATGGAAGATGTTACAATAAAACAATGGGCGATTTAAACCATCAATCCCTACCCGAAATATGGAATAGTAATGAATATGCGCAATTCAGATCTGAAATTGTAAAAAATGATGGGTTATTCCCGGCATGCAATCGTTGTTGTAGTGCTTTTTAATCGCCTTTCTCTTTTAGGTAAATACCCACAATCTGCAAAAATTCATTTAATCTTGCAGTAGCGATTAAAACGTATTATTTTGGAGCAGTCTACCACCATTTTATTCCTAACACCACCGTTCACACAATTGAACACCCCCTACCCGGCTACGGCCTATTTAAAGGGTTTTTTCAATACATTGAATGTATCTACCCAACAAATTGATTTAGGATTAGACGTCACCTTACGCATATTTTCAAAATCGGGGTACACATCCATTTTTGAAATTTTAGATACCCACGAAATTGATTTATCAGAGAACGCCAATCGTATCTATACCTTAGCTACCAGTTATCAAAGTACCATTGATGCGGTTATTTCCTTTCTGCAAGGAAATAACCCAACATTAGCCCATAGTATTGTTACCCGTTCCTACCTACCCGAAGCTTCTCGATTTAGCCATTTAGAAGACCTGGATTGGGCTTTTGGCGATTTGGGCATACAAGACAAGGCAAAACACTTAGCAACGCTTTATCTGGAAGATATGGCGGATTTAATTATGGAAGCCATTGACCCTGATTTTGGCTTTAGTCGGTATGCGGAGAAAATTGCCATAGCAGCGAGTAATTTTGATGAAATTCATGAACTCGTAGAGTCGGAGCCCCATTTTATTGATGCCCTCATTATCGATGAACTGGAAAAAAGTCTGACACTTCATTCACCCAAAATGGTGGCTATTTCCATTCCATTTCCAGGGAACCTATATGGCGCTTTAAAGGTTGGGCAACACATTAAAACACACTATCCCCACATTATAGTGGTTATGGGAGGAGGATATCCCAATACGGAGTTACGCTCATTGAGTGATACTCGAATGTTTAAATACACGGATTTCATAACCTTAGATGACGGAGAAGCGCCTTTATCCATACTACTTGAACATGTGGAAGGGAAACGAAATATAAAGTCACTAAAACGTACCTTAACCGTCATAGACAACGAAGTTCAATACCTAAACGGAGCACCAGAACCTGATTTTAATCATTGGGAAGTAGGTACTCCTGATTATACCGGACTTCAACTCAGCAGGTATATTTCAGTTATTGAAATAGCCAACCCGATGCACCGTCTTTGGAGTGATGGCCGTTGGAACAAATTAACTCTTGCTCATGGTTGTTACTGGGGGAAATGTACTTTTTGCGATATCAGCTTAGATTATATCAAGCGTTATCAACCGGTTACGGCTTCGTACTTATGTGATCAAATAGAGACCATTATTGCACAAACAGGCGAAACAGGGTTTCATTTTGTAGATGAAGCAGCCCCACCGGCACTTTTAAGGGATTTATCCTTAGAAATTCTCAAACGAAACATGACCATTACCTGGTGGACCAATATTCGTTTTGAAAAAAGTTTTTCACCTGGATTAACACAATTAATGAAGTTAGCAGGTTGTATCGCGGTGTCTGGAGGGTTAGAAGTGGCCTCCGATCGATTGTTAAAACTAATCAAAAAAGGAGTGAGCATCGAAAAGGTGGCTAAAGTCAACCATAGCTTCACGAAAGCAGGAATAATGGTTCATGCCTATTTGATGTACGGATTCCCTACGCAAACCAAACAAGAAACAGTGGATTCGCTAGAGGTTGTGCGGCAACTGTTTGAAGCCGGAATTATTCAATCGGCCTATTGGCATCGATTTTCTATGACTGCGCACAGTCCGGTTGGATTAAACCCAGAGGACTTTGATGTAGAACAAGTCAATCCAGAAATAGGAACATTTGCGAACAACGACCTTATCCACTCCGATCCAAAAGGTACCGACCACCAATTGTTTAGCGAAGGCTTAAAAAAGTCATTATTTAACTTTATGCATGGGATTGGATTTGATTTCCCTTTACAAGATTGGTTTGCATTTAAAACCCCGAAAACGAAACATCCAAAAAATGAAATTTCGAACTTCTTAAAAAACCAAGAATTCATAGAAACAACTTCAAAAAGCAAGGTGTTATGGACTGGATACCAATACGTAGCTATCTCAGTTATAAATGACAAAAAGGCATCTATACGTATTCAAACAAAATCAAAAAGCTTGGAGTTCACCCTTCCAAAGGCGCAAGCCACTTGGATTATAGAATTAGTAAATAATGCTCATTTCTCTAACGAAACTGTGCCGACCTATGGCGAAATGGAAGCCGATTTTAATGCCAAAAATCTGGGTTATTTCCTTCTATTTTGGAACGAACCTACCCTACTATCTCTACGTGAAAACGGATTGTTAATTTTGTAGTGAATAAAACCGATTTCGGATAGAACTATTCTATATAATTTTTCTTAAATTAGCCAAAGCATCACTAAAATCAATCAGTATGGCGTCTAGAAACTTCTTAGATAGCATTAACTTTCAGATTACCAGTCCGAAACAGGGAACTTTATTGGTTTCTGAACCCATGCTTCCGGACCCCAACTTTTTTAGATCCGTCATATTACTGACCAAACATGACCCTTCGGGTACCGTTGGATTCGTTTTGAACCACATTAGCGTGATAAATGTGGACAATGTACTTCCGGAGTTTACTGTAGAAGGAATCCCCATTTTCATTGGTGGCCCGATAGGAAACGACCAATTATTTTTTATTCATACCCTTGGAGAACAAATTTCAGACTCCCAGAAAATTATTGATGGTCTGTATCTTGGTGGAGACATGAGACAATTGGAATCCTTATTAATAACTGGAATTGCCACTTCTGATCAGGTTCGTTTTTTTGTCGGTTATTCTGGCTGGGAAGAGGAGCAGTTATCGCTGGAAGTAGAAGACAATGCATGGATTGTAGCGGAAACAACCCCGCAACAGGTAATGCGCGATTCAGATGAGTATTGGAAAGAAGTAATGGCGGGATTAGGTAAGAATTTCGAGGTATTGTCACGCTTTCCATCCAATCCCGATTTAAATTAAATTTCCTTAATCCAAGTTCATTGTAACTGAGAACGGTCTGTCCCATTTTTGCGTCTTAACAAAATGGGATAAAAGGCATGCTCAAAAGGGTCATCTACCCTATTCTTTGACTATTCTTGCATCCATTGATTTATTAAAACCATTGGAATGAAACATTTGTATATTGTACTATTCTTAATTTTTAGTTTTGTAGCACGTACGCAAAACTACGTAGACATCGCAAAAACACATTACGCTAACACCCCTGTAAATCAGTTTGACTCGACCACCAACGGCACACGAGTTCAGGAATATGGATTAGATTTTATTTATCCTATTCAACTAAAAAATGGAAATGCGATACTCACCGGATTCTACGCAGAAAGAATTTCGACCCACACCTCCCCTGATCACAGCAATTTAACAGCTGTGGGTACCGTTTTACTAAAAGCGGGAATTAATATAAAACACACGGATAAAATTTCCGTAACCTATATGTTACTCCCCAAGTTATCTTCCGATTTTAAGGATTTGGGAATTAAAGATTTTCAATTAGGGGCCTTGGCATTAATGAAATACAAAAAAAGCGAAAACTTCACCTACCAGGCAGGACTGTATTACAATGGAGAGCTATTCGGTCCGTTTTTGGTTCCTATCCTAGGTTTCTATTACCTAAGTCCCAACAAAAAATTTGAGACCAATGTCAAAATACCCGTCAGTATAGATCTTAACTATGCCATTCAACCATGGCTTAAAGGAGGGATCAATTTTGCGGCATTCGTCCGAACCTTTCATCTAAATGAGTCCTATAAGGGTAATCCTGACAATTACCTTACAAAGACCACCAATGAAATTTACGGTTACTTACAATTCGAAACCAAAAAGGGTCTAATTTTGCAAACTAAAGTAGGTTACTCCATTGGACGGAATTATCGAGTTTATGATATTGAAGACCGTGTGACATGGGGATTTTCAGCTTTTAAATTTGGAGATGATCGCACACAATTGAATACCGATTTTTCGGACGGTATGATTTTAAAGGCTAAATTGATTTATCGATTCAGCTTGGATTAAACACACCACCAAACCAAAATTATGTTACCAGAGTATTTAGAGTCATTAAAAAAGGCAGGACAAAGTAAAAAGGCCATTTTACGTCAAACCAAGCGAATGCGTAAAATGCGGAAAGGCGAAGTAGATGATTTGATTCATCCGCTTCATGAAAAAGCATTTGAAAAAGTGGATTGTTTACAATGTGCGAATTGCTGTAAAACCACAAGTCCAATTCTCACCGAAAAAGATACCAAAAGAATATCTAAACACCTCGGTATGAAAGGTGGTGATTTTGCTCAAAAGTATTTGTACTTAGATGAAGATCAGGAATATGCTCTAAAAACCGTTCCCTGTCCTTTCCTTGGAGACGATAACTTTTGTGGGATTTACGATGTACGCCCAAGAGCCTGTAGTGATTACCCACATACCGATCAAGTAAATCAAGTTGGAATTTTACAACTCACGCAAAAAAATGCGACTATATGTCCTGCTGTGGCGGATATCTTTATTGAATTAGAAAGAGTAACCGAAGAAGTATACGGTAAGGTCAAAAGAAAAAATTAGACCTTCTCATCGAAAGTCACTTGAAATAGCCAAAAAAAAAGCCTCTCCGTGAAAGAGGCTTTTTTTTGGGTATAAAAATCATTTTTTGTTGTTGAATAAGTAATCACCGTGCTTACCCTACAAGAATGATTATTTTGCCTTTGAACGACTTTCCCTAAAGAAATGAGGATATTACGTATATTTCTAAACCTCACTTATTGTATGGCCGTAAAACACGCTAAAGTCCCTAGAATCCAGAAGACGTAACAGTCCCTTCCCTTCCAAAAGAAAAAGTGTTCATTCCCATTTTCAGGGAATCCAAAAAGAAGGAATAGTTTAGTATCTAGCTCTAATACTGGACTCTAGTTTTCTATTGTAATCATCTGTTAACCATTTTAGGTAATTAATGGTACTATTACAAATGCAATAAGAATACTTTTTGATTCGAGCGTTGGTATCATCTTTCAAATAGCGAATAAGAAACAGCGCATCAAATAAATCATCTGCGTTTTCAACACATAATTGTGTTTGCTGCTCTACCGAACGTTCTAATGCTACTTTAGGACGTAAACATTCGTGAATTACTTGCTTGTATTCCTTTTCAATATCAAAATCAATATTTTTAGATTTACTAAAATGCTTTCGAACACTCTCTGGCATTTCGTACATGAAACTTCTTTGAATATCATCATCATTCAAAATATTGTTCAAATACTGTAAGGGAGATCTGAAAATTCGTTGCCAATCCAAAGGCGCCCCCCATAAACCAAAACGAGCTACATTATTCCCTAAATCAATCACTTGAAACTCCTGTACACCAGGAAGAATACGAGACCCCCTACCAATCATTTGATAATATAGGGTTAATGATTTAGTCGCTCTATTTAAAATAATGGTTTCTACGGTTGGTTCATCAAATCCCGTAGTTAAAATCCCTACAGAGCTTAATACGGCATTGGGCGTGACCTTAAACCAATGAATAATATCCTTACGTTCTTGTCCATTATGCGTATTATCCAAATGTCGAACGTCATAGCCCGCATGTCTGAAGGTCTCTAATACGTGCTTGGAAGTTTGGATTCCATTATTGAAAATCAAGGTTTTTTTACCTAAAGATTTCTCTTCATAAATGTTCAATAACTTCTCTTGCATAATAAAGTTACCATACAGTCTTTCGGAGGAAGCCACGGTATAATCCCCATTTGCTCCAATTTTCAGAGAACTCAAATTCACTTGCAATGTAGTAGTAACAGCATTAGCCAAGTATTTCGCCTTAATCAAACCCGAAATAGACTCTCCCACAAACAATTCATCATAATTGTCCTTCATAGGAAGTTTCATATTGGAACTCAACGGGGTAGCTGTTACTCCAAGAATAGACGCATGTTCAAAATACTTAAACAGCTTTCTAAAGGAGTTATAATGGGCCTCATCAATAATCACCAATCCAATGTTATCTACATTGGTTTCGTTATCTCTTAATCGATTATTTAACGTTTCCACCATAGCCACAAACGACACATACTCCTCTTCAAAAGGAATATGCTTCACCTTGCTATCAATAATCATATTGGAGACGTCAAAATCGTCTAACATTCTGGATGTCTGTGCACACAGCTCAATACGGTGAGTTAGAATAAGAACCTTCTTTTTCTTTTCCTCAATAAAACGTTTTGCAATTTCCGAGAAAATCACCGTTTTCCCACCTCCTGTTGGTAATTGATAGAGTAAATTAAACCCATCCTCCTCATCATTCAGTTTACCAATGATATGATCAATGGCACCCTGTTGATATGGATATAATCGTTTTATTGCTTTTTCCTCTAAAACCGTTACCGACATACTTAAAATTTTCTACGAATAAAAGGTGGCAAAGGTAAGGAATCTATTAAGTTTTTTAATAAAACTATTCAATGTTTTAAACAGTTTGGTTAACATTAACATTTTTTTCGTTCTGGACCGTTTAAACATTCTGATACTCAAAAAAATGGGGGGCAACAAAAATCTAAAGATTTGTGGTTTAAACCGCCATAATCCTTCAAAACCCTTGCAATAATCAGTTGGCCAACTGACCTAAATCATAAAAAGCCTCCTACTTCCCTATTTATATTTGGTGCAAAAAAAAGATGACCATCAAAACTATTATCGAGCCATTTAAAATAAAAATGGTAGAACCCATACGTATGAGTTCTGAAGAAGAAAGAATGGAATATTTAGAAATAGCCCGAAACAACCCGTTTCTGTTACATTCCGAAAATGTTATTATTGATTTGCTCACCGATAGCGGCACTTCGGCTATGAGCGCCAAACAATGGGCTGGAGTAATGGAAGGGGACGAATCTTATGCGGGCTCACGCTCTTGGTTAAAAATGGAAGCCGAAATTAGAGAACAAACCGGTTGTGAATATATTCTACCAACTCATCAGGGTAGAGCTGGAGAACGTATTTTATATGGCCATTTAGGAGGTGCAGGTACCATTTTTATCAGTAACACCCATTTTGATACTACACGAGCAAATATTGAATTTTCCGGATCTAGCGCTATTGACATTCCTATAGCAGAGGGTAAAGAACCGTCTTTAGAATATCCATTTAAAGGAAATATGGATACGGAAAAGTTGGAAGAATTAATTACCCACCACATGCCTCAAAATATTGGGGCTGTCATATTGACCGTCACCAATAATAGTGGTGGTGGACAGCCGGTGAGTATGGCCAACGCCAAAGCGGTAGGTGAAATATGTAAAAAGCACGATGTTCTTTTTATAATGGATTCCTGTAGAATTGCTGAAAACGCCTATTTTATTAAACATAGGGAGAAAGAATTTGAAAACCATACCTATAAGGATATTGCCAAAGAAATGTACCGTTTAACGGATGGAGCCGTTATGAGTTTAAAAAAAGATGGCTTGGTCAACATGGGTGGTTTTATAGCTTTAAAAGACCCCGAACTTGCAGAAGCATGCAAAAACCTACTCATCATTACCGAAGGGTTTGCCACTTACGGTGGACTATCTGGAAGAGATATGGAAGCCATAGCCCAAGGTTTAAAAGAAGTATTCAGACCCGACTATTTAAGGTACCGAATAAAAAGCACGGGTTTTTTAGGCGATAATTTACATAAAATGGGCGTTCCTATTATGCGCCCCACAGGAGGACATGCTGTTTATATTGACGCCAAGGCCTTTTACTCACATCTCCCGGTAGATCAATACCCCGGGCAGGCATTAGTACTTGATTTATATAAAAAGGGAGGGATCAGAGCCGTAGAAATTGGGTCTGTTATGTTTGGCACCTACGATGCGAACGGAAAATTAATACCCTCCCCAATGGAATTGGTTCGATTAGCTATGCCCAGACGAGTATATACCCAAAGTCATGTGGAATATATACTGGAGGTGTTCCAAGAGCTCATCCGCGAAAAAGACAACGCCAAAGGGGTTCGGATTGTAAAAGAACCCAAATTCTTAAGACATTTCACGGCACATTTTGAAGTCATGGGATAATTTGTACTCAAAATGAAACTTTCTGTTCCAAATTACGTTTGATTAGGAGTAAAGGAGAAAGCGATTTCCCCTACGCCACCACAGAAGTTCATTAATGAACTACAAATCAACACGTATTTCAAAGCTTATCCATTTAGGATGCGCTTTTTTTAAAACAAAAAAAAGCCAAGGAATGCTATTCCTTGGCTTTTTAAAACTCTAATTTATTTCCTTACAAGGCGTAATTCGACATAAATTTAATTCGCATTAACCTAATTTCTTCGAGTGTATAATCATCCTCACCCAGTTCAGCCAGAGCATCTTCTACCGAATCTGATTCTGCTTCTAGAAAATACTCAATAATCTCCTCTTGGTAATCTTCGTCTAAAACATCGTCCAGATAATAGTCAATATTTACCTTGGTACCGGATGCCACAATATTTTCCAGTTCAATAATGAATTCATCATCCGTTAACGAACGTGTTTTAGCTAAATCACGTAAAGGAATTTTTTTATCAATACCTTGGATAATGGCAATTTTCGCAGCCGACTTATTGGCTATTTGTTTAATAACAACATCCTCAGGTCTATCAATTTCCTTTTCCTTTACATAAGCTTCAATTAACTCAATAAAGGGACGACCAAACTTCCTGGCTTTACCTTGACCTACTCCAATAATATTGTGCAACTCTTCCATGGTCATTGGATATTGAGTGGCCATATCTTGAAGGGAAGGATCTTGGAAAATCACAAACGGGGGGAGTTTCTTTTGTTTCCCCATTTTCTTACGTAAGTCTTTCAACCTCGCAAACAGCTCTTGGTCACCTGCAGCAACACCTTTAGATACTACAGAGCCTCCTCCTTTCATTAACTCACTGTAATCGTGATCTACAATGAACAAAAACGAATAGGGCTTTTCAATATAATCGTTTCCTTTATCCGTTACATAAAGAGTCCCATACTCTTCAATTTTTTTACCGATAAAATTATTTACATAAGCTTGACGGATGGCTGCCATCCAAAATTTTTCGGACTTATCCTTACCACTAGCAAAATGTTTATTTTTTACTAAACGGTTGGCTTTAATCGTTGGACTTTCCGTCCCAATTAATACCTCTACAATTTGCTTGGTTTTAAATTGCCCTTTTAAATCGGATACCACTTGCAACAAGTGTTGCAATTCTTTTTGACCTTCCACCCGTTCTTTCGGGTTGGTAATATTATCATCTAGCTGCTCTTTTCCTGCTTTGGTTTCATCCCAGTCTTCACCGAAATAGTGCAACAAGAATTTACGTCTAGACATAGCAGTTTCCGCATAAGAAACAACTTCATACAACAATTGTTTACCTACCTCTTGCTCGGCCACAGGTTTCCCTGCCATGAATTTTTCGAGCTTTTCAATATCTTTATAATCGTAATAAGCAATACATCTACCTTCACCCCCATCACGTCCCGCTCTACCGGTTTCTTGATAATAACCTTCTAAACTTTTTGGAATGTCATAATGCATGACAAAACGAACATCTGGTTTATCGATCCCCATTCCAAAAGCAATGGTAGCTACAATAATATCCACATCTTCCATCAGGAACATATCTTGATATCTGGCTCTTCGAGAAGCTTCCATCCCCGCATGATAAGGAAGAGCTGAAATACCATTCACCTGTAAGGTTTCTGCTACTTCTTCTACTTTCTTCCGACTCAAGCAATAGATAATTCCAGATTTTCCTAGATTCTCCTTTATATACTTGATGATTTGCTTTTCGGGCTGAATTTTTGGAAGTACTTCGTAATATAAATTGGGACGATTAAAGGAAGCTTTGTAAATATCAGCTCCGGTCATTCCCAAATTCTTTTGAATATCGATTTGAACCTTCGGGGTCGCGGTAGCTGTTAAAGCCATAATTGGAATAGTATCATCAATCTGCTTGATCATTTCCCTAATTCTACGATATTCTGGACGGAAGTCATGCCCCCACTCCGAAATACAATGCGCTTCATCCACCGCAACAAATGAGATTTTGAGCGACTTAAAGAAATCTACATTATCTTGTTTATTCAAAGACTCCGGAGCGACAAATAAAATTTTTGTCACACCCGACACTAAATCTTCTTTCACTCGTTTGGCATCCCCCCTACTTAAGGATGAATTTAGGTAATGTGCCACACTATCATTGGTCACAAACCCTCTTAATGCATCCACTTGATTTTTCATCAATGCAATAAGTGGCGAAATAATGATGGCCGTTCCTTCCTGAATAAGAGCAGGTAATTGATACGTCAATGATTTCCCCCCACCGGTGGGCATAATCACAAAGGTATCATTGCCTTTTAACACGCTCTGAATAATTTGCTCTTGATCTCCTTTAAAATGGTTAAAACCAAAATATTTCTTTAATGGTATCTTTAAATCTTCCATTACTAAACATTTAAATAGCGATTCGCTACACTTTTAAGTATTAATAACTTAACACCCTATTCCCTAATAATTACTAAAAATACGTAATTTTAATAAGAAAGTTCCCTTCATCATGCCCTTACCAAAAATCTATTACATGCCTTGGTAAATTCATCGATCATCACCGGCTTCATTAAAAATTCGGTAAATCCACGTAAGAGTGTATCTTCCTTATCTTTTTGTCCCGAATAAGCAGTAATCGCAATAATGGGCACTTTACTATCTATTTTACGTATTTCATCTGTTGCCTTAAACCCGTCAACAATGGGCATTTTTAAATCCATCAGTATCAAATCGATACCTCTGTTTTCTTTAAACATTTCTATTGCCTCTGCTCCATTTCTAACATTCAATATTTCAACGGAATGACCTAACCCTTTAACTAGAAATTCCAGAAGAATAAAATTAACTTCTTCATCTTCGGCAATTAGTATTTGAAATCTGGGCTCACTCCCCTTATTCTTTATCTTTTCCTCTGTGGGCGAATGTACTGGTTCGTAGGGTAATTTCATAGTAAATTTTGAACCAGAATGTTCATTTGATGTAACTATAATTTCACCACCCAACAATTCGGTGTTTTCTTTAGCAATTGAAAGCCCTAAACCCAGACCTCCATACACCCCCTTATCTGTACTTTCTACTTGAGAAAATCGATCGAATATAATTTTTAAATTCTTCTCAGGAATCCCTATACCCGAATCTTTCACCCAGATTTCAAGATCTTTCTCATTTAGCGCATATCCCAATTCAATTTCACCTACGTGAGTAAATTTAACCGCATTTTCAACCAAGTTATTTAATACCTTCTGGAGTTTTAATTTATCTGTAAAAATTTCACTTTCTAAATCGGACAGCCCTTTACTTAATTGCAATGAAATTTTCTTTTCCTTCGTTTTCAATTCAAAAATGGAAAAGATTTCAAGTAACACGGTATTTAAAACCACTTCCTCTTTATGCACCTTTACTTGGCGGGTTTCCAATTTGGAAATTTCAATAATGTCATCAATTACACGCAATAACTGATCGCTGCTACTTTGAATAATATTAGAAAAGTAATGCCGTTGATCATCCGATAAATCCGGATCATTCAAAAATTGTGTAAATCCAACAATACCATTCAATGGTGTTCGAATTTCATGCGACATATTATTAAGAAACTGCGTTTTTAATCGATTACTTTCCTCTGCTTTGTTCTTTTGTTTAATCAGTTCCTCTTCTACCTTTTTACGTTCCGTAATATCTCTAACAGCAACTACTCGAAGAACCTCATTTTCATATACAATACTACGGGCTTCCAATTCTAATGGAACTATGGTTCCATCTTTCTTCATAGCCTTTATTTCGTACGGCAAAGGGTTCTTCTTTTTTACATTTTGATAAATTAATTTTTGATATTCAGGTAATGCGATTTTATCAATAACATTTTCACCTACAATTTCGTTTCTATCGTATTGTACCAAATCCAAATACGCCTGGTTGGCCTCTTTTATGATCCCTTTATCATGTATAATTATACCTTCCATCGTTAAACTGGAAAATTTTTTAAATCGAGCTTCACTCACTTTCAGGTTGGTTAGTACCTGCGACCTTACAATACTTTGCTCTAAATTAACTACCGCAGCTTTCAAAAATTCCAATTCCGAATTGGTCCACGTTCTTTCGTGTAATCGGTTATCAAAACCTACAAAACCAAAAAACTCTTGTTTAATCATTATTGGAATAAGCAAAATGGCCTGAATATTAAAGGCCTTAAAAAATGCCTTTTCTCGCTCTTGAAAAGAAGATACCCTTAAATTAATGGCTTCCCCTCTTTTCATAGTTTCCACATAATTGGGATCGAAGTTTTGAATATCCAATTTTGTTAAACCTGGTAATTCCTTGGCATTCTTAATAAAAACGGACCGGCCCCATTCCGCAATTTTAGAGGAATACAAATGACCATTTTCATCTTCAGAATTTAAAAATATATAGGTATGGTGGGAATTAGCAGCTTCTCCCACGAGTTTCACAAACTCTGTATAGGGAACATCTTCCTCCAACTCCGACAATAAAGAGGACAACTTATGTAACGTGAATAAGTAATTTTCATGTTTAGAGATATCCTCCCCAATATAAATCACCCCTCTTTCCGTGGTTGTTTTATGCCAAGCTATTTTTTTATTTTTTACAAACTGATTTTCAACATCCTTGGCTCCCCCTATTACCTTAGGTGAAAATTCTGAAATTAGATCCCCATCGAAGGATTGCACTTTAAAACAGTCCCCCCATTTCTTACCTATTAAGTGTGTTTTACCTTTTCCTGTTATCTCACACGTAGTTTTATTGACCTCTAATATTAGATTATTAGGGTCCAAATGCACATACATTTTACCGAGTATATCGAGTACATCAATATTTTGGAAAGAAGCCATAATTAAAATTTCAGAGGTAAATAACCGGAATAAAATCAAATCTACGTTATTAAACTACGATGGTACAACAGTTTATAGGTCAAAATGATTCAATATTAATTAATTCATTGGGTCTCGCCCACTTTACCTCAAAATCTATTCTCCAAATAATGAAGTCTAGGATTAGTTGTTTACTTTTGCCAAAACGATATTATTATGCTTTCAAAGATGAATCCCAAGATTTCAATTATCTTTATTACTGTGTTTGCCGTGGCTATGTCACGCTTAATTCCTCATTGGCCAAATGTAACCGCGGTTGCTGCCATTGCTATTTTTGGAGGAGCTACCTTAAGGAATTCTTTCGCGGCCGTTTTGGTTCCTATTTCTGCCATCTTTCTTAGTGATCTAATTATTAACAATACTTTTTACAGCGCGTATTACGAAGGCTTTGTTTTATTTGGTGATTCTGCCGGTTGGATTTATGGAGCGTTTATCTTAATGACCGTTTTGGCTCATTTTAGTATTAAATCTTTTAAAGTAGCCGCTATCATTTCAACGACTGTTTTAAGTACGTTGTTATTTTTCTTTTTGACAAATACAGGGGCTTGGTTAAGTTCTCCATTTTATGTAAAAGATGCAAGTGGCCTATTATTGGCTTATGAAGCGGGTTTACCGTTTTTATTAAATAGTCTTTTAGGTAACTTATTCTTTGTAGGTGTATTCTTTTATGGATACTCTTTCGTGACTGAAAAAAAGGCACAATGGCTTTTAGCTAAATAAAATTTACCATTCATTTTATAGGAAGCCTTCACACCAGTGAAGGCTTTTTTTATGCTGTGTTTTTCTTGGAGCCCCCCCCCTTCAAACCCGTAATCATCACGGGCTATGGCTTCCACAAGGAACAATGAATAATTCGTAGGAGATTTGTGAAAAAAATAGAATGGGAATGCAAAATGTAGCTTGACCTTTTTCTTCCAATGAATTGGATTAGAATTGCTTTATGACACGCATTTTCCCAATTACATATCATAGCATTAAAAAGCCACTAACTCTTATTAATGGCTCTAATTTCTTACTTATTCTTTATAAAACAGTTGCCATAAAGATTTTCTAATTCTGTTTTACAAACAGAATAGAAAACTATAATACTTCGACAGGCTCAGCACAAGTATGACAACTTGCTTCTTGTTTTTTCATAGCAAAATCAGAGGTCACTGAGCGGTAGCCGAAGTGTCATTTGGCAAGCTGCTGGGACTTATTTTTTATTTATCATTTGGCAATGTGCCTGGGGTATTTACAAACTAACTTTAGTCAGTTTAATAAGTTTTGATTTTTCTATATTTAATAAGTAATAGTTGTGAAAATTATAATTGAAATCTGATTGATTAAAGACAATTTTTGAATAAATCCCTGAAATGTAAAATCCTTCCTTTTTCTCTTTTAGTTCTAATAAAAATGTTTTAATCCATTTTTTTCTTTCAGTATCGTTTTTTGATATGCTAAAAGATGAATTTAATTCATAAATTAGACTCTTAAAAATATCTGAATCAACATTCATTAATTCCCATTTATAAGATTGCCTATCTACTTCCAGTTTAATCTTGAAGTTAGGTAATTCAACTAAATCATCTAAAGAGGGTGTTTTATTTTCAATAATGAAAATTTCAGTTTTATAAACACCACAATAAAAACTATTAACTTTATTAAGTTCAAAATCATTTGGCAAAATGCTCTCATTTTTACAACCCAAAAAAAAGATTATCAAATTAAGTAAAATCAAGACTTTATTTTTTTTCATTTGAATTTATTTTTAATGTATAGGGAATGCAAAATGTAGCTTGTCTATTTTTCCCTGTGAATTGGACTAGAATTGCTTTATGACAAGCATTTTCCCAATTACATATCATAGCATTAAAAAGCCACTAACTCTCAATTAGTCGCTCAATTTTTTTTCTAATACAGTTGCCATAAAGATTTTCTAATCCTGTTTTGCAAACAGGATTGAAAAACTATAATACTTCGACAGGCTCAGCACAAGTATGACCAACTTGCATCTTACTTATATTCAGACGGCAAGTTGCGGGACTGCTGAATTCCCAGTTTAATATTCTAAATATTCAATTGATAATTCGGCATTAGTACCTAGTTCATATATTTTTATTGACTCATGGATTTCTTGTTCCATAATTTGGGGGTTGCTTCCTATATTGTTTAGAAATAAATATACTCCTTTTTGGTCATCGATGGAAAAAATTGATTTATTTACTTTCTTGCTTTTGAATTTTTCGAATATATATTCAAATTCATCATTCTTTTTTCCACTAAAAGCATAAACAATAGCCATGTCATTTTTCTTGAAAAAGAAACCATGCTTTTCAAAATGTCTAGCTGGCATAACTTGAAATAACATTTGATCATCAATGGATAAGTTGATATGTAGGTTTTTAGCTCCTTTATCAAAGCATCTGTTAATAGCTTCTGATATTGGTAGTTTATGAAGTGGTTTATTTCTTTTAAATAGGTTAAACATATTAATTTTTTAATTCCAATTAAATATATGTAATGTATTCTAACACAGTTGCCATAAAGATTTTCTAATCCTGTTTTGCAAACAGAATTGAAAAACTATAATACTTCGACAGGCTCAGCACAAGCATGACAACTTGCATCTTGTTTTTAATCATTTGGCAAGCTGCTTGGGGGAGGTTGAATTTCTAATTCAGAAAAATAACATTCAACTATATATTCATCATAATAATTATTCCGAATAATACTTTGATTCTCACAGTTTTCATACAAATAACCAATCATTTTATGATTATTATTTTCCACATTCAAAATTTTCCTCTTAAAATGGTAGTATAGAAAAGGAGTATAACTTTCTCTTTTTTCACCATTTAGTATTGAATATTTTTGTTTCTGTTTTGCAATATACTTTTCAAGAGTAACTTGATAAAAAACACTGAAGACCAATACAATAGCAAGTATCCCTATAAAAACAAAAACTGCAATTTTTAAAATTTTCTTCATTTTGTAATACTATTCTATAATTGTCTCAGTTACTGGATGAAAATAATCGACTCCCTCATAGCCGGCATCTTCTATTGCCTTATCCTCCAAAATTTCTGGTAAAGAATAGGGAATTAACTTATCCACCTCATTTATGGCATCCTCTTCATTATATCCCGCACCCATATACGCATCGATTAGCAAGTTTTTAACTTGAGCTGTACACCAAGCTCCTCTGGCATTGTTATTCTTTTGATATCCATGGATTAAATCAAACGCAACACTCTCTACTTCTTTAGGCAAAGAAATTTTCAACCTCTGAACCAGGTCTCCACCTTCTTGATAAATTTTTACTGTAGCAGCTTCATCAATATATCTATATTCTATTGCACGACCAGAACCATCTGGAACATCAACATATACTGTTCTCCAATCAGCATTATTACCACTAGCAGGTAAATACAAGATTCCATTCGCCCCCGTTAATCCATATTCGTAAGTAGTTGAAATACCAATAGCAGTATGTCCTAAAAAGCCATAAGCAGAAAAATCTGCCGACATATTATAAATAAAGATGGTATCTCCCAAAGGATCACTATACCAAATCGGATTATTAGCAAAAGTCGCATACTGACTAATAGAAGGATTCGGCTTAGGATCTAAATTCCATCTTCTTCCTAACCTCGGGTCATATTGCCAAAACATTGCTGTGTAAGAGTTTCCTGCTCCAGCTATTTCATCGTCTTTCTCCTGTCCGTTAAACCCATAACGGTAAGCATCGGTTAATATAGAAGTAAGGGGATTCATTTATTAGTGGGGAAGTTTATCCTTAAACACACCATAAATCCAGGTACCCACAATGGCAAAGAAAATCACCACTAGGGCCATATAGGCTCCTGCGCCCACCAAGGTATATAAAGGTCCGGGACAAGCTCCCGTTAAGGCCCACCCCATTCCAAATATAGTTCCACCTACAATGTAGCGAACAATTCCTTTATCTTTTGGAGGGAATTCAATGACTTGACCTTCTAGGTTTTTGACCTTAAAGTTTTTAATAATTTGATTGCTGATCAACGATAGAAACACAGCTGAGCCAATAACACCGTACATATGAAAACTTTCAAATCGGAACATTTCATAAATACGGAACCAAGAAATAATTTCAGCCTTGGTAAACATGATTCCAAATACGATTCCTACCAAAATAAATTTTAAATACTTCATAGTTTCTTATTTAAAAAAGGAAAGGAATAACAAAATGAGTCACTAGGAGTCCGCCAATAAAAAAACCGACCACTGCAATTAAGGACGGGAGTTGCAAGTTGGCCAAACCGCTAATGGCATGTCCAGAGGTACACCCACCTGCATACCGAGTACCGAAACCGATCAACAAACCTCCAATAACCATTACCACAAAACCTCTTAGCGTAAATAAACTATCCCAACTTAATAATTCGGTTGGAAAAATACTAGTCTGGTAACTCTCTAATCCAAAGGGTTGCATGGATTCAATGGTACTTGGACTTAATAATATGGGCTCTCCATCAGATAAATATTGAGTGGCAATAAAACCTCCAATAACCGAACCTAATACAAACATTAAATTCCAAATTTGCGCTTTCCAATCAAAATCAAAAAACTTTACTTTTTTTCCAGCACCTGCTATAGCACAAGCGGTACGCAAAGTACTTGAAATTCCAAATGACTTTCCAAAAAGTACCATTAAGGTATACACAAATGCAATGATTGGACCTGCCACATACCAGGGCCAAGGTTGTTTCATAAATTCTATCATAATCTTCTGTAATACTGACTAATACAATACCTATTTACTTGGTTAAAAACAGGAACAAACATAGTCTAAAAAAACAATCTTGTTTTTGGAAAATTCACATCCCCAAAATGGGTAACCGATGACTACTTTTTCTCAAAGTTTATTATTCCTTCCAATAAATTATTGGCCATATGGATATCTTTAACTTGCTCAAAAACCAAACTCAATTTACTGTTTTTTTCCTTTAATTGTGCTCTTTTAGGATAGCGTTGAACAAAATCTAAAACCTTATGAAAATGAGAACTCTCGTAATAACTCGATTGCTGATCGCTCACAAAATACCCAATCAATTTATTACTTTTTAAAACCAATTTTTCAAATCCAATGTCCTTTGCTTTCCACTTTAGTTTCACCGAATCAATAAGTAATTCTGTTTCTTCAGGTAAAGGACCAAATCGATCCATCATTTGCTTAGCGAAAGTGGTTAAATCTCCAATGGTCTTCGCTTCAGCTAAAATCTTATACAGTTTTAATCTTTCGGATACATTTTGAACGTAGGCATCCGGAATCAAAATTTCCAAATCGCTTTCTAAAGCGGTGTCTCGAACATATTCCTTTTCCTCGTGTGCGTATAAATCTTTAAATTCTTTTTCTTTAAGCTCCTCAATGGCTTCATCTAAGATTTTTTGATACATCTCAAACCCAACTTCATTGATAAAACCCGTTTGCTCTCCACCTAATAAATCACCCGCCCCACGAATATCCAAGTCACGCATGGCAATATTAATTCCACTTCCTAAATCGGAAAATTGACTAATGGCTTCCATTCGTTTACGTCCTTCCCCGGTAAGAGCCGACATTGGCGGAGCAATAAGGTAACAAAAAGCTTTCCGGTTAGAACGTCCTACTCTACCCCGCATTTGATGCAAGTCACTTAATCCAAAATGATGTGCATTATTAATTAAAATGGTATTAGCGTTTGGAATATCCAATCCAGATTCAATAATGGTCGTAGCCACTAAAACATCGTACTCCCCATTGACAAATGCCAACATTCGTTTTTCAAGTTCTGGCCCTTCTAATTGACCATGCCCTGTAATTACTCTTGCTCCAGGAACGGCTCTACGAACCAAATTGGCAATTTCTTCCAAATTAGCTACCCGATTATTCACGACAAAAACCTGTCCATCACGACCTAATTCGTAACTAATAGCATCCTTAAATATTTGCTCGGTGAAGGTATGTACTTCCGTTTCCACCGGTTGACGATTAGGCGGAGGAGTACTAATCACAGATAAATCGCGCGCACCCATCATTGAAAATTGCAATGTTCGTGGTATAGGGGTTGCGGTCAGGGTTAAGGTATCCAAATTCTTTTTTAAGTTTTTCAGTTTATCCTTAACGCCTACTCCAAATTTTTGTTCTTCATCAATAATTAAAAGTCCGAGATCTTTAAACTCTACATCTTTTCCTACTATACGATGGGTTCCAATTAAGATATCCACTTTACCCTCTTTCAGTTTACGAATAACATCCTTAGTTTGTGTAGAAGTTCTAAAACGATTTAAATATTCTATGGTAACAGGAAAATCTTCCAAGCGTTTGGAGAAACTCCTGTAATGCTGACTCGCTAAAATGGTTGTCGGTACTAATATAGCCACTTGTTTACCATTTACTGCGGCTTTGAAAGCGGCACGAACCGCAATTTCTGTTTTACCAAACCCTACATCACCACATATCAAACGGTCCATCGGAGTTTCCGATTCCATATCTGCTTTTACATCAATAGTGGATTTTTCTTGATCTGGGGTATCCTCATATATAAAAGAAGCCTCCAATTCATGTTGTAAATAGGAATCCGGTAAAAACTGAAAACCTTTTACTGTTTTTCGTTCTGCGTATAAACGGATCAAATCGTACGCAATTATTTTTATTCGAGATTTAGTTTTCTGCTTGGTATTTTTCCATGCGGGTGAACCAATTTTATGTACCGATGGTACTTTTCCATCTTTACCCGAAAACCTCGAAATGCGATGCAAAGAGTGAATACTCACATATAAAACATCGTTATCTCGATATATTAGTTTTATAGCTTCTTGTTTTTTCCCATTATTATCCACCTTGACCAATCCCGCAAACTTACCCACTCCATGATCCACATGGGTCACATAATCACCCGTTTCTAATTTAGCTAAATCTTGTAAGGTAATATCCTGCTGACTTTTCTTAAAGCCTTCTTTTAAATGGAACCGGTGAAAACGTTCAAAAATTTGATGATCCGTATAACACGCAATTTTCAAATCATTGTCAATAAAACCCTGATGCAGGTCCAATAATATAGGCGAAAAATTATGCTGCTTCTCTAAGTCCTCAAATATGTTATGTAAACGATCAATTTGTTTGGCCGATGAAGAAGCAATCACATTTTGAATTCCAAGTGACTTATTCTCTTCAAAATTCTCACTTAATAGATCAAAATTTTTATTGAAATGGGGTTGTGGAGTTTGATTCACCGATAATTTCAACGCATCGGAATAGTAATTATTCATCCCGATCTCCACAATTTTACGGTGGCCAATAATTTCAATTATTTTCTTCGCCCAGACATAGAGTTTTTCTGGTGGCAATTGGATGGTTTCCTTCTTTTCTGTTTTAGGATACAATTCTACCGCTAGATTAAACTCCCGTTCTACTCTATCTAATGCAAACTGGACATCCTTAAACCAAAGGGTGGTTGATGGGGTAAAGAAATCAATAATATTGATTCTATTTTCTATCAACACCTGATTTCGCACATCCGGAACGATACTAATGTTATTGTAATTATGATCTGATAATTGCGTGGCTGGATCAAAGCTTCGGATAGAATCTACTTCATCCCCAAAAAACTCAACCCGGTAAGGTAAGTCATGATTGTACGAAAAAATATCTACAATCCCTCCACGAATAGCATAATCACCCGGTTTAGCTACAAAATCCTCATGTACAAATTTATACTCTTCCAGTAACTCATTAATGAAATCTCTTGGAATCTCATCTCCTACTTTTATCTCCAGTGTTTTACTTTTCAACTCTTTTCGAGTCACCACCATTTCGGACAAAGCCTCTGGATAGGTAATCACCACCACTTCTTTACGGTGACTTACGGCATCTAAAGTTTCGGTACGTTGTAAAACATCCACATCGTTGGTTCTATCTTCTCGATAAGGAGTTCTAGAAGATGCGGGTAAAAAGTGCAATTTACTCTCCGGAAGAATAGATAGAAAATCATTATGCAGGTAAGCCGCCTCTTCTCTATCATTAGCCACAATTAAATGGCTCCCTCTTAAATGGGTAATGACTCCTTGAACAAACAGGGATAAACCCGACCCTACCAATCCATTAATTTTGAAATGTCCGGATTCCGCATCCCGTAAATACATTTTAAGTTCAGTGGCTACGGAGTGATCTGCAAACGCTTCCTTCAGAGAATCTTTAGTCATTGGTTGATCTTATCGAATGTTTATGTGAATTGGTGGAGGAGTAAGTAAAACAGAAAGGTTGAATAAATATTCAACCTTTCCCGTTCAATTTATTCATCTTCTTTTAAGAAACGCTCTACATCTTTCACCATGTCTTCCGACCCTGTGAAATAGGCTATTCTTTGGTGTAAACCAGTAGGTTCAATTTCCATGACTCTATTTTTTCCATCGGAAGCTAAACCTCCTGCTTGTTCGGCAATCATAGCAAACGGATTGCATTCGTATAACAAACGTAATTTTCCATTTGGAGCAGTCGTGGTTGCTGGATACATAAACAAGCCACCTTTCAACATATTTCTATGAAAATCGGCCACTAATGAACCAATATATCTGGCACTATATGGACGATTACTATCTGGGTTTAATTCTTTACAATGTGCTATGTATTTCTTCATACCACTTGAAAAATGAGGATAATTTCCTTCATTAATCGAATAGATTTTCCCTTTTTTCGGAATCTGCATTAAAGGGTGCGATAGGTAAAAAGTACCTAAAGATGGATCTAGTGTAAACCCGTTCACTCCTTTTCCGGTGGTATATACCAACATGGTAGAGCTTCCGTAAATAACGTAACCGGCAGCTACTTGTTTGTCTCCTTTTTGTAAAAAATCTCTCATTTCCAAGGGTTGTCCTATGGGAGAAACTCTTCTATAAATAGCGAAAATAGTACCGATACTAACATTTACATCAATATTTGAAGACCCATCCAAAGGGTCAATCATCACTACATAATTACCGTTTTGGGCAACATGGCTATCAAATTGAATAAAATCTTCCTGCTCTTCAGAAGCCATTCCACATACTTGACCTTGCGATTCTAAGGCATCCATAAATACCTCATCTGCAAATACATCCAACTTCTGTTGTTGTTCACCTTGGATATTCTCGGCACCGTATGCTCCAGTGATATCAGCAATTCCGGCTTTATTAACCTCTCTATTTACTACTTTTGCAGCTAATACAATGGCACTTAACAAACCGGTTAATTCTCCTGTAGCATAAGGAAAATCAGCTTGTTTCTTAATAATATAATCTTCTAAAGTAACTAACTTCATAGTGTTTTCTTGAGGTTCAATTTAACGGCAGCAAATATAGTATGGGGCAAGTCTAAAACGAAATTCCAAACCCGTTGAATTCAAACATTTTTCACCATTTTTTCAGATTAACTTTCGGTGTTAAAATAGCCCAAATATTTGCAAACTAACCGTTATGAAAAGTGTATTTTTGCGCCACCAAATTTTGAATGTATGAACACTGCATTAAATACGATTGAAGAAGCTATAGCTGACATTAAGTTAGGAAAAGTAGTAATTGTTGTTGACGATGAAAACAGAGAAAACGAAGGTGACTTTGTTGCGGCTGCCGAAATGGTTACTCCAGAAATGATTAATTACATGGCCACTCATGGCCGAGGATTAATTTGTACTCCCATAACGGTAGATCGTGCGGAGGAAGTTGGATTGCAACTTATGGTAGGTAACACCTCCGACCCCCAAGAAACGGCTTTTACGGTTTCTATTGATTTATTAGGGGATGGAAATACAACTGGAATTTCTGCATCTGACCGTTCAAACACTATCAAGGCTTTATTAGCGGATGATGCACCCACTCGAACGTTTGGAAAACCAGGACATGTATTCCCGTTGATTGCAAAAAACGGTGGCGTTTTAAGAAGAACAGGTCATACCGAAGCAGCTATTGATTTAGCCCGTTTGTCTGGATTTGCACCCGCAGGAGTCATTGTAGAGATTATGAACGAGGACGGATCGATGGCTCGGTTACCAGAACTTAAAATCTTAGCAAAAAAATTAGATTTAAAACTGATCAGTATTGAAGACCTCATTGCCTTTCGAATGGAAAATGAGTCTTTGATTGAACGTAAATTTGAGACTTCTCAAAAAGTGGGAGATCACGAATACAAATTGATCCAATATGAACAAACCACTACGGGAGATATGCATTTCGCATTAACCTTAGGTGAATTCAATGAAGAAGAATCGGTGTTAGTTCGGGTTCATTCTAGTTACGTACAAGGAAATGTATTTGACGGGTTAAATTGTTCAACTGGTCCACAACTGCATGCCGCCATGCGTCAAATTGAAAAAGCTGGAAAAGGAGCTATTCTTTACATGCAACAAGAACATTCCGATACCCCCAACAACGGTATTACAGCCGGAGGTATTGATTCGGTAATTGCTAAAATGAACTCCGAAATAAAAATTGACAATCGTGATTATGGTATTGGAGCTCAAATTTTGCGTGATTTAGGAATCAGTAAGATGAAAGTAATGAGTAGCAGAACCATTAAACGAACGGGTATTGTAGGGTACGGACTTGAAGTAACCGATTACGTTCCTTTAGAGCTCTCACACCATGTATAAATCACTAATTAGACCGATATTATTCTCCTTCCCTCCCGAAAAGGCGCATCAATTAGTGATGGGCATTTTAAAAGCCAAATTGGCGGTACCTGGAGTAAGAAGTCTATTCAAATCGATGTTCACCCTGGAGGACAAAAGATTGGAACGGGAAGTTTTTGGCATCAAATTCCCAAACCCCGTTGGGTTAGCAGCAGGTTTTGATAAGAATGCCGATTACTACAAGCAAATGTCAGTACTTGGTTTTGGTTTTGTAGAAATTGGAACGGTTACCCCAGTGGGTCAACCAGGTAATCCAGCGCCAAGAATGTTTCGTTTACCGGCCGATGAAGGTTTGATTAATCGAATGGGATTCAATAATGGAGGTGTTGAGGTAGCCATTGAAAATTTAAAATCGCGTCCAAAGGATCTTATTATTGGTGGGAATATTGGCAAAAACAAGGTAACACCCAATAACGAAGCCATCAACGATTACATAACAGCATTTGATGCCCTTTTTGATTACGTGGATTATTTTGTAGTTAATGTGAGCTCTCCAAATACACCTGGATTAAGGGCGTTACAGGATAAAGGACCTTTAACTGAAATCTTAAACGAACTTCAAACTCGGAATCAAAAGAAAAGCCATCCTAAACCCATATTGTTAAAGATAGCTCCGGATTTAACAGATTCGCAATTAGATGATATCGTTGATATTATTACCGATACCAAAACAGATGGTGTTATTGCAACAAATACGACTATTAGTCGTGAAGGATTAAAAACCGACCAATCGGTAACGGAAGAAATGGGTGGTTTAAGTGGTAAACCTGTAAAATCAAGATCTACTGCGGTTATAAAATACTTACATACTAAATCAAAGGGATCCTTCCCGATTATTGGTGTTGGAGGAATTCAAACGGCTGAAGATGCGATTGAAAAACTAGATGCAGGTGCTTCATTGATTCAGGTTTATACTGGATTTATTTATGAAGGCCCGGCTATGGTAAAAAATATTTGTAAAGGAATTTTAGCTAAGGGTTAAGAAACTAAAAAACACAAAAAAAGCCCTTCATGTAAATTACATGAAGGGCTTTTTTAATATGTTAAAACTGCGATTTACATTAAAGCCGTTAATTTTCCTTCTAACACATCTTTAGATGCAGCACCCACTTGTTTATCTGCAACCTCACCATTCTTGATATACAAAACGGTTGGGATATTTCTAATTCCAAATTTCATGGATACTTGTGGGTTTTCATCCACGTTCACCTTAGCAACCAATGCTTTATCACCTTG
>MAAC01018186.1_pt1 | contig 47354 bp, 37 predicted proteins | sample 1115981 | NCBI WGS metagenome assembly MAAC01 (sample SAMN04961126, study PRJNA320927) | seawater metagenome | isolation source: sample BD02T64 sea water enriched with oil for 64 days | place: USA:Gulf of Mexico | collected 2013-07-27 | reverse complement strand
CCTGCAACTAAAGCCAAAAAGAACGTTCCAAACCCATTCAAGCCAGGCGAATTAATGGACGTTGCAGCTAAACCTGCCCGTAACGTTGTAAAAGTACGCCCATTGAAGAAGTTGAAGGATATGGTTGTATAAGCAAATCACCGCTTATTTAATCTTATAAAAAAGGAGCTTCGGCTCCTTTTTTACTAGCCTTGCCTTCTGCTTCCTTTTACAATCCCGTCTAACAAACACGCCATACCCGTATGCCGCCCCCTATTGCCACAGGATTTATCTCTATGCGCGCCACTCAGTACTTATTAGCCACTCAACGTGAAGTCCCTGCAGAAGCTGAAGTTATCAGCCACAAGCTAATGCTAAGAGCAGGTATGATACGTCGGCTCGCATCTGGCCTATATACCTGGCTCCCCACAGGATTACGCGTGTTACGAAATGTAGAAAAGATTGTCCGTGAAGAAATGAATATAGCGGGTGGGTTAGAAATGCTGATGCCTGTGGTACAACCCGCAGAGCTATGGGAAGAATCCGAGCGTTTGCAGCAATATGGCCTAGAGCTATTGCGCATTAATGACCGCCACGGTAGAGGCTTTGTATTGGGCCCTACCCATGAAGAAGTCATTACTGACATTGTCAGAAATAACATTCAAAGCTATAAGCAACTGCCCTGCAATTTTTACCAAATCCAAACCAAATTCAGAGATGAGGTTCGTCCACGCTTTGGTGTAATGCGTGCTCGCGAATTTACAATGAAAGATGCCTATTCATTCCATTTGACTGAAGAAAGCCTGCAAGAAACCTATCAAGTTATGCATGACACCTATAGCAATATATTTTCACGCCTAGGTTTAGATTTCAGGGCCGTTCAAGCTGATACCGGTAGCATTGGCGGCAACGCTTCTCATGAATTTCACGTATTGGCCGATTCTGGTGAAGATGACATTGCCTTCAGTAATGCAAGCAACTATGCCGCCAATATCGAAATGGCCGAAGCATTTGCTATTGGAGATTCTCGCCCATCTCCATCAATGAGCCTTACAGAAGTATCCACACCCAAACAACATAGCATCACTGAAGTTAGTGAGTTTCTTAGCGTTTCCCCGGAACAGGTTGTCAAAACGCTAATAGTTCACGGTATTAAATCAAAAGCTGACAGTAAAAAAGAAAACGTACCTACACCGCTAGTGGCTATTGTTATCCGTGGCGACAAATCACTGAACGAGATTAAAGCAGAAAAACATCCATTGATAGCTGAACCTTTAACAATGGCTAGCGATGAAGAGATTCAAGATGCTATAGGTTGCCAACCTGGATCTATTGGCCCTATAGGGTTAACACTGCCCATCATTGCAGACCTCAGTGTCATTAACATGACCGACTTCGTTTGTGGCGCCAATAAGAACGATGCACATTTCACGGGAGCCAACTGGGAAAAAGACGGTGTATTTACCGAACAGTTCGATTTGCGCGATGTTGTTGAAGGTGACCCTAGCCCATGCGGACAAGGTCAACTAGAAATCAAACGCGGCATTGAAGTCGGTCATATTTTCCAACTTGGCACCAAGTACAGCGAAGCATTAAAAGCGTCGGTTTGTGATGAGTCCGGCAAAAACAAAATCATGACCATGGGTTGCTATGGCATTGGGGTTTCCCGTGTTGTAGCCTCAGCTATAGAGCAAAACTATGATGATTACGGAATCATCTGGCCTGAATCATTAGCACCGTTCCAAATATCTCTTGTGCCAATGAATATGCACAAATCCATTCGCGTCCAAGAAGCCAGCGAGAAACTTTACCAAGACCTTACTGCATTAGGTTTTGACGTATTGTTCGATGACAGAAAAGAACGCCCAGGCGTGAAGTTTTCCGACTCAGAACTCATCGGAATCCCCCACCGCATCGTCATCAGCGAAAAAGGTTTGGATGCCAACACACGTGAATACAAGCACCGCCGAAACAATGAAAAAATTGACGTACCTGCAGACAACATTATTGATTTCATCAAGGAGCGTATCGGTCAATAACCGGCTACGCTTTTTTGTACAACGTTGTTTCATAACAATGCCTGCTTACAAAAAAGCTTTCAGCACGCTCAGCGCTCACAACAAAAAACACGCTATTGTTTTTTGTTGTGAGCATTCTCGCTTTTCTCTTTCCCGCCTAGCGATACTTGCCGCATTTATTACCTTTATACTATCATCCTCATCACTCTGGGCAGCATCATCAGAAGTCCCCGATGATGTCATGAGAAGTATTCTTCTAAATACTATCAAAGATGCAGAAAGCTTCGAAGATCGGTTTGATGCTGAAGTCTGGCTATTAGACATGTCTACACGGATGTCCCGTTACATCAAAGATCCAAATCAACGAATGAAAATTTTGCGAATCGCTCACAAAGAAGCACGCAGAATGAATCTACGTCCCGAACTCGTACTTTCAGTAATGCATGTAGAAAGCTTGTTTGAGCAATACGCGGTCTCTAGCGCCGGCGCCCAGGGCTTGATGCAAGTTATGCCATTTTGGAAAAAAGAGATCGGCACAAAAGAAGACAACCTAACAGATATCGCAACCAACATCCGATACGGCTGTACAATCCTAAAAGCCTATTTAAAACGAGAGCGCGGCAACGAACGAAAAGCACTTGCTCGATACAATGGTAGCACCGGAAAAAACTGGTACCCTGAGCGTGTGTTTAATGCTTGGAAAAAGTATTGGTTCGTACAGAGGTAATTCATTCATGAAGCACAGCAATTAACAACAAATGTTTTTTACCAACGATGTCTAAGCGACTAGCCTAAATCACGAGCCGTCGCTACCAACAACAGTATCAGGCTTATCTTCATCGCTTGCATTTTCATCTACGAGATATCCTGCATCACAATCATCCACAGATGAGTAGGGTACCACTTGATTTCTACCTCTATCTTTTGCATGGTACAAACACGCATCTGATGCAGCAATCATCGCCTCAACATCTGAAAATATCGAGCAGTATTGAGCAACACCCAAACTTGCAGCTGTAGATATTTCACCGTCAGCAAAGGGGACAGGGGTGCCTGCAATCGCCGCACGGATTCTTTCCGCCACAACACAAGCACCTTCTTCGTCAGTATTAACAAGCACAATACCAAATTCTTCACCACCATAACGACCTGCAATATCGTTCTCTCGCAAGGATTCTCTGATAATCCTTGCGACTTGAATCAACACCGCATCACCACCTAGATGACCATAGGTATCGTTAGTGATTTTAAAATGGTCAAGATCGAACATGATCAATGATAACGGCGAACCGTAACGTGCAGCTCGACTAAATTCTTCATTCAACCGAGACTGCCAATGACTACGATTAAACAGTTGTGTTAACCCATCTACCCGGCTCACCATTTCCAGCTTAGTCATGGCCGACTTGTGCATTGTTTGATATATCGCAGTATCCGTCACATCAAATACCACCACACACACCGATGTCACCATGCCATCATCATCTTTAATCGGCATCAACGTCAAATCTTGACACATATACTCTAAACCACTTGTGACCGGCCGATTATGACTAAATGCAAATAGGTGTGGGCGTTGCTCCCAGGAGGTAAATGCAAAATTCTTCAACATAAAAACACTGCTGAGTTTTTTTGCTAACCATCGCTTAGGAAGATCAGGAAAACAATCGAACAAATTCTTGCCAACAACATCCTCTGGATTTAAGCCACTATTTGTGGACATAAAATTATTCCAAAGCTGTATCTCTTGGGCTTCATTTACAATAAATACGCCGACATTAACTCGGTCGACAATAAACTCTAACAGCTCTTTAGAGGGAGCGAATTCTGACACTTATAAGTCTTCCAGCAGTTTATCCAGCTCTTCCTTCATTACCAAAATAGACTCACCTGGCATCAATAAGAACATGGTGCAATTAAACGATCGATCTTCAAGGGTGTATGATATCTCCACCAATAACGCGTGGCCCCAGCTCAACTTCTCATGCTCTAATAGATCAGCAATAGGCACATGCTGTCCAAGGATGGTCGGCGGTGAATAAGCCAACTCTGTTTCAATCTGCTCACCAATACCATTTAGACATGCCCCATTTAATACATTGGTCACATCCATTAATAATTCTTTTTCAGCTGCATCCGTAAGCTCTTCATCATAAGCAAGCAGGTCAGCCAATTCTTTAAAAGACGTATCATTAAAAACGACAATTGCCTCTCCCCGAATCCCCTTCCCATCTTCAATATGATAGAAACCCTGACTTACCCCTGATACTTTGGAACCAACGCCGCCAACTAAACCTTCTAACTCCGTACCAAGGTCGTCTTTGGCGACCAATCGTATCCTAGGCACCGAAAGGTGAATAAACACCTCTAAAAATCGTGCTAACGAATCACCCGCCTGTCCCATAGCAACATTGACGACTTCTTGTAAGCAGTCCCGTTGATCTTCCGTTAACGCTAATTGCTCACTCATAGCAGACCGTATTTATTCAGAACTTCAGTTAATTTTTTGCCATCTATAGGCTTCTTCACAAAATCCAGCGCTCCAAGCCCCATCACTCGCTCACGCGCTTCAGGCTGGATATCGGCAGAAATGACAATAATGATTGACTTGTGCCCTTCTTCTTTAACTTTCTGTAGCACACCGTACCCATCAAGTTCAGGCATGGTTAGGTCTAAAAATACCATTTCACCCTTACCAGAACGAATCGCCTCAATTCCCTCCACACCATTTGTTGCCAGTGTGATATCAACGTCCCACCCGTCCGGTATTGCCCGTTTAACTTGCTTTCGGGCCATTGCTGAGTCATCGCATATGAGCAATGGAATCGACATAACTTTCCTTCTCTAATCCGCTATTTTGGCGTTTTACAACGCTTGTAATTTTCAGTATAGACGTATATCAAAATTAAACAGGGCATTTTTCATGGCCTTTTAGTTCTATAACCCACCCTAGGGCTCATGGCCATTTCGATGCCAACGTACGTCCTAAACCTCTTAATTTTAGCGTAGTTCAGATTTCACCTTTATGCCTGTGCTTATGCTTATACATATTGAACACCAAAAACAAAAAAACCCCGACATACAATGCCAGGGCTTTAACGTAACTACCTAAAAATCAATCCTCTACAGGAATAATCCCTATCTTCTTTTGCCAAATTCTAGGGGCCGTATTGTGTACAGATTCCCCCGTCACATCCACTGCAACCGTCACGGGCATATCTTCCACTTCAAACTCATGGATCGCTTCCATCCCCATATCCTCAAAGGCAACAATACGTGCTTTCTTAATCGCTTTTGAAACAAGGTATGCAGCTCCGCCAACAGCCATTAGATATACAGATTTATGCTTCTTAATAGCTTCTATAGCAGTCGGGCCACGCTCAGCCTTACCGATCATACCGATTAAACCGGTATTCTCTAACATCGCATCAGTAAATTTATCCATACGTGTTGCTGTTGTTGGGCCCGCAGGCCCCACCGCCTCATCACGTACCGCGTCTACGGGGCCAACGTAATAAATGAATTTATTGGTAAAATCGACAGCATCAGGCAGTGGCTCACCTTTTGCGAACATATCAACCATACGTTTATGGGCCGCATCTCGACCTGTCAGCATCTTTCCGGATAGCAGCAACGTTTCGCCGGGCTTCCAGCCCAACACATCTTCTGGCGTTAACGTATCTAAATTCACTCTTCGGGCTGAATCACCACCAGCCATTGCAATTTCTGGCCAGTCTTCTAATTTTGGAACTTCCAGCTCAGCAGGGCCACTTCCATCTAAAGTGAAATGTACATGGCGAGTAGCGGCACAGTTTGGAATCATTGCTACAGGTAATGAAGCTGCATGAGTCGGGTAATCTTTGATTTTGATGTCTAAGACGGTTGTTAAACCACCCAGCCCTTGAGCGCCAATCCCGAGCCCATTAACTTTCTCGTACAATTCTAAACGCAGCTCTTCAACGCGATTAGATGCACCTTTTTCAATGAGGTCTTGGATATTAACCGGATCCATAAGCGATTCTTTTGCCAATAACATCGCTTTTTCGGCTGTTCCACCGATACCTATACCAAGCATTCCCGGCGGGCACCAACCCGCACCCATTGTGGGTACTGTTTTTAATACCCAATCAACGATGCTATCACTAGGGTTTAGCATCGCGAGCTTACTCTTATTTTCCGAACCACCGCCTTTGGCTGCAAGTGTTATTTCAACGGTATCACCAGGAACCACTTCGAAATGAATCGTTGCAGGCGTATTGTCTTTGGTGTTTCTGCGTGCTCCTGCGGGATCTTCAAGAATTGATGCTCGCAATATATTGTCTGGATTGTTATACGCTTGACGCACACCTTCATTTACAAGGTCAGCAACACTTTTATCAGTGTCCCATTGGATATTCATTCCGATTTTCAAGAATACAGTAACAATACCGGTATCTTGGCATAACGGCCGCTTACCCTCGGCACACATGCGAGAATTGATAAGAATTTGAGCCATGGCGTCTTTTGCAGCTTCTGATTCTTCTCTCTCGTATGCTGCCGTGATGGCTTCAATGAAGTCTTTGGGGTGGTAATAGGAGATATATTGCAACCCATCTGCAACACTTTGTATAAAATCTTGTTCGCGAATAACAGCCATTGAAGCCTCTCTTTGTTCAAAAAATCTGATTGTACACCAGTGGGTAGGGGCAGGAAAGAGAGGCAAGAGCTGAGGAAGTCATCGATAATTTTTTGCAACAAAAAAGGCCAAAAACCTGCGTTTTTGACCCTTTGGTTAACTTTACCCATGTATACACTGCATCTACCAGCAATCCCCTCCGCCGGTGGAGGTTTTATCACCCAAGTAATCTACCGTCATTGTTGCACAGCCGGTATCGGAAGCTTGCACTCCTACTGCGGTAGCGGTTATAGAAAAACAGGTATACACCGAACCGTCGGTGCAAGATGCAGGGGAAGCCGGGATAGTTACCGCCAAGGTGTAATACCCCTCTGGCGAGCTAAACCCATCAGGGTTAGTTACCAACTTATTCAAACCCAAATTATTGACATAACTCAAGTTTTCAGAGTACAGCCGCTCTTGACGAGCCATTGCCTCTGTTAATGCAATCATCCCGTCGGCCCGATGGGATTTTTGCACACTCCTCGTATAAGACGGATAAGCAACCGCCGCAAGAATCCCGATTATAGCGATAACAACCATCAACTCAATTAACGTAAAACCGCGATACTTTTTTAATATATTCATAATCAACTCAACTCTTATTTATTTCAACTCGTATTTATCTCAAATTAAAATTCGATTTCTCGCCAGCTTTGTCGCCCTTGAATTACAACCCCCACTTTTGCATCTTCAGTATTAATCTCACCAGTAGACTTCTGAATGATGATTGATACATGCTGGGAACTTGATGAAGTACCAATAATCGGAGCCGATGCCATACCTCTACCTAAGTCAATAGAAGGGACTGCCAAAAAACCAGCGTCCCCGCTTGAGTTTGTTTTGCTACTCCCCAAGTCGGTACCAAAAGTGGCAAAACTTGATGCCGTTCCAGTGCGATAGTCGACAGCAAACAATTTGCTATCTCCTTCAGGTTGGCATGATTCATCACTCGGGGTGTACTCTGTGAAAAACACAACCGTTCGAGCTTGAGCAGATGCAGTTATGTTTCGCCCGCTGGGATTGGCAACAACATTATCTAAATCTCTATACCAACCAGGGTTATCATCTGGAAGCGCGACAGCAAGCTGATTGAATGTTGTAATAGACTCACTATCAATAGAGAATGGTGACCCAGCTCGGTCAACCGCGCCGTTATCAAACACCCTGATGTCTGTAGAATCAAAAAGACTCAAAGCAGAAATCGTACCGTACAATCCATCTGTATTTTCATATACACCATAGTATCGTTGTTGTTCTGTGCTTGTATTATCCTCTTCATCAAGCAAACGACCTGTGCCAAAATGCACCCAAGCCCTTCCCTTCCCGTCGGTGCTTAGATGAGGTCGTGCAAAGGTAGGCCTACCGGTATTAATCAATGTAGATAAACCTATTGGTGTCATACTCGTAGACAAGGAATCAAAGCGAATTCGCATGACTCTTCCTGTTGAGGCAGCAGGTGATCCTCCCACCAATCCAAAATATGAAATATCATCATGATAATCAGCACCCCAATCAATTGACGCGATATCACCCATAAACGCGTTACCAACACCGCTAATTATTTTGGGCGAGAAGCCTGAATCAAATGACTTAGATTTAAGATCAAACACATAGAACCGCGGCTCTTGAGAACTCGTAACATCAGATAACTCTGTTGGACCTGAACCAATAATCAGCTTCCATACATTACTGGTCATCGCTCCCTTAAAATCATTATCTACCACTGGAACACGGTTTTTCACAACGGAAGGCACTCCCGTTGTATAACCCATATTAAGATCACTAATCTCAGCCATTAACACAGGAGGCTTCTCAGGATTTGTTACATCCAGAACGATATAAGAAGAATATAGTACCGTATCAGAAGTCCCATCATTATCAGAGTCAACATTAAAATCTCCACCGCCTAACCGCATTCCCACAACAAGAACCGTTCCCCAGCCGTACGGATGATCATCATCAGTGGCAAACACATTCGCGTCAAAAATTAGCGGCTCTCCATCAACATAATATATATGGGAGTACCCCGGATCTTTTAGCCACTGCAAATGGGGTAACGCTGTCCTTGGAATATATGCCCACAACTCTGCACCTAATGGATGGGCAACCTCGGAGGTATCTGTTGTTGTATAGGCTTTTGTACTGTCATCCCAAAACCCCCCATTAAACGCATGTATCATCCCATCATTCGCCCCCACATAAACCATTTGACGACGATCGGCATACTTCTCTCTAAACGCTGCATAGGTAGCATCTTTATTTTTAGTGTCATACAAAGCAGAAGGTACTCGTACCGTAGCAGGAGAAGAGTGAACAATATCCCCTAAGCGATGCACCTCAGCGGTTCCATCACCGTCAATGTCGATTGTACGCGCACGATATCCCGAAATTTCTTCTCCGCGGATATAGTTAATCAGGTTGTAATCATCTGCAGCACTTCCGGGGTACATAAGATGACTCGTCAAAGGCCCGTTCGTAACCGCTTCTGCTTCAGAAAAGTCAACAGTACTAACACCATCTAATGATGTCAGGATATAACGCCCTGTTGATGCCAACCCATCATAAGAACGCTGCGTTGTTACATCTGATACCGATGACAATTGTTCCTGCGCTTTCCAAACGGCCTTTAACTCAGAAAGCTCCACCGTACTCGTCGGATTACCTGAAAAAGTAGGAGGCGTTGTTGATAAACCACTTTTATACAAACCCACTTTAGTACGCCCTGCAGTATCATCGTAAAAATACTGCACACTCATATCGACAAGATAACTATCAATCACACCATTTTGATTGGTATCTTCACGAAGAACACCATTTCTATCAATAAAGAGCGCGTTTAACCCTCCTGTCCACTGTACGGTATTCCCTAATATATCTTCTGTCTCAGGGCTGTAAACCGCTTGAATAACAAGACCATCACCACTCGCATTGTTCGCTAACACCGCGGCACCAGTTGCAGATGACGTTCTGTTAATAATATTAAGAAAGATATTACCAAGGGCTGTATTTAAAGAGTCTGAATCAGAAGCAAGATAGGCAGTACCAGTACCACCAGCCTCTGCAATGTTGTTTAGTGATTCAGCATCAGCACCAACAGGCAACGCAAAACCAACAACGTATGTCTTTACCCCTGCATCGGCTAAATCTTGAGCAGCTTGCGCCACCGCAGCAACACCCGTTGCTGCATCTGCGACATCAGATCCATTAGCTGCAGTCGATGGCATACCGTCTGTAACCAACACAACATAGTTTTGTGTTGGACAACCTGATGCAGACACAGGAGGGCTTGCACGGCTAACACCAGACACAGCTTCACTAGAAGATAGGCTTCCATCGAAATAATCTTTGGCACTTAGTAATGTACCTTCCAACGGAGTTAAGCCTGCATTTCTAAGAGGTAAAGTTGCAGACTCACCAGACGTGACAAATTGAGAGGTAGCCAATTTATTAAACAATTTTGTCGTTTGGGATGCATCCACATCATCAATCGCCGATGAATTTGAAAACCATGTACGACTAACGGGAAACCACGTTAAAAATTTACCAAAATCAGAAATACCTAATGCTATATCACTATCGGTTGCCCTGAATGTACTGAGACCGCCGACTGGATCTTTAAATTCAGTTAAATCCGTATCAGAATTTCCAACTTTTCTTTGATTACATTGATATCTCTCAACATCAGCACCACCACTAGGAAAATCAACAGTTGCATCTTCCGTATAACAAAATCTAGTACTCTCACTATTAGAATAAAATGGAAGTGCAATGTTATAATAGATTCTAGCGTCTGGATCTGGATCTGTAGGATTCAATGTTTCATATTTTTTCTTTTCAGATGCAATACCTTCCTCATGGTCTTCATCAAAATTGTCTTTATTAAAACTCACATCATACTGAGAATCATGTATAAATCTCAGATTTACCCCCGCATCTTGTTTGTAAGCCATTAACCCCATACGAGAGCTAGAACCAAAATTGGTTATCATTGTTTTAAGCGCACCACGCGCGATCTCCGACTTGCTTATGGGACTAGCCCCACCAACAGCGGCCCCATTATCTCGTTCATCCATACTATTAGAGTTATCCAATATCATCAGTATATTGGGCTTCTCTACAGCTCCAGATACATCAACTAACGGTGGTGCGGATAAAAAGTCACTAGCAACCTCTGCAACAGCGTACCCCCAGGGAAAAATTGCCAAGAAGAACGTTGCTGCCACCAAACGACATCTGCGGCTTTGTATATTCTGTACTTTACTCATCACGTCTACCTTTGTTAGTCCGGCCTGCGTCTATATTCATGAGATTAATAAATAGTAATACTCTCAAGGTGACCCTTACTAAACCCTAACGAAACATTCGCTTTATTTTTTTCTGAAAACCACTCGCTCATTGGGCGTCGATCATCAACCGACACCCCTGTAGAGATCTGAAATTCCCCTACCGTAGTACTCACAAGACCTTCTCGAGAACGCCGAATCAACTCACCTCTAAGATACGTTTTATCCGATTTCATTTGCGAGCCACCGCCATCCCCTTTATCAATCGTTAACGCAAAAACTGTGCAGCTCATTCCCAAAAATAACGTTACGCCAAGCAACTTTAATAATCTGATCATTTTCTTAACCTCGCCCTACTTCATCATCAATCATTTGGATCCACTTTATACGTGGATTGCACCATCGAAATCGAACCACTGCCTTCCCCTTTAGAATATGCCGTAATACGGTACATATACGACCACTCAGCACTTGGGTAATTAGAGGTAGGGTTTGGCGTATTCACCGGATCCGATGGTATAAAACACATAAATTCAATAATATATTTCGGGCTCTCGGATAGGTGTGAAAAATCTAACGTTGACACCGCAGCAACTCCCGAACTTTCCCAAGTACTGACGTCCATCCATAACGGCGCTGATGGCGGATTGGATGCACAATCATTAGACGCAGGGTATGTACCATTAAAACAGCGTCCTCCACTGCAAGTTGACGTGAAACAATCATCACCACTGCAGTTGGAGTCAAAGTTTTCCCACTCATGGCTAGCCCCCAAGTCAAGAGCCACCTGCTCAGCTTCTCTCAACACGGCTTCTGCCGCCTGGAAAGATATATTGCCGTCACGATAATTGGCTGAAGTACGCTGATTTAAACTGACATCACCAATGGAGGCAGTACCCAATACCGTAAACACCAATAACAGTATCAAGGTTACAACCAGCACATTGCCATTTTGACGATAAGACCCCATAGCGTTACCCTCGATTCCTGATTTTTACGGTACTGGTGAATTCTTGACGAAGATAATTATCAACCGAGGTGTAATCATCTCCGACAAAACGAAATGTTTGATGTTCACTCGTAATTTTCGTAATGGATCTTGCCAATACATGTATCTTGACCGACACAACATTAAGCCAATCAGAAACATCATCAGCATTCACATAACGATCCGCTATACCATCATCGGAAACAAGATCTTCGCCATACGTTATCTGGATATTTTCGATTCCTTGAGCAAGCTGTTCATCCTCTGTTCCCGAAGCATTATCCAAAAACTTACGAAATAAAACCGGCAACCCTGAGCTTGCTGTATCCACATAATAACCATTTGCAATCGCAGCCATCACTTTAGCCTGGCCGTCTGCATCAAAGTCATAAGCTGGGTTACCAGGTTGATTCGCATTTGAACACACAACAGGAAAACGAATTTTTTGAGTACAATTCCCAGGGGAGCCTGCCCCTGTGTTATGCCCGAATTTTATCGAGTTATTGCCCGTAGTTTGAAAAATCGCAGTCTTCGAACAGTTGGATATTACCAATATCTTTCCCTTTGAATAGGGGTGTGATCCATCAATACCAATAACCGCAGAATTAGGATTATGACTGGTCACCAGAAACTCATTATCAGAATCGCCTCGGGATATAATAACAACATCACTTGATGGCATACTTGGGCCACTGAAAGAGGGCACATTGGCTGCGGGAAACGTTGCCGTAGGGTAATCGGTTTGATCGCCATCATAGCCACCGATAGCATCGGTGAAATTCGAGTACCATTCACTGCCGGGGTTTAATGTGTTTGCCGTAGAAGATGCCTCATTATTACACCCCCAATAACCCGCCATTCTTATATCGCGAGTTAACGCATCAATGACATAACGGGCATTTTCTTGCATCCAGCTTAAGTCACTATTAAGTTGATACGTCTGCTTACTTGTCATCAATACTTGAATGGCACCCGCCATTAAAAACAACCCTAACCCCATGGCTATCATCAACTCGACCAGGGTCAGCCCTTTGTTGTTTCGCACTACGCCACATTGAAGGTTATGTTTCATAATGTTGTCCTAAAGCTTACAAGCTTGGATTCTACGCTTGCACCTTGATTCGATGCTGCTGCTAAATCTAAACGGCTATCGCTATATCGAATATCAATTACATACGTTAGCCCTGGCGGGTCGTTTTGAACACGAATGTCCGCGTTGGGCAATATAGCGATGACTTCTTCCAACCAGGTTCCTTTATCGAATGCTGCTAATTCGGCAACACTACAATTGGCTCCCACTTGTTGACAGTCCGTATAACTATCAATGGCATCACCAAAACCAACCGCATATAGATTCTCCTGCCCTGGATTACCACGCATGCGATCAAAATAATCCTCGGCCAAAATAGTCGCTTTAATTTGAAATGTTGAACTGTGATTAAATTGTGTTGATCGAGCTTGTAAACCCATCACACCTAAAATACCAACACTTAGAATAACCAAAGACACAAGCACTTCAATCAATCCAGAGCCACGCTGTTTCCATTCAGGAGTAACCATATGATGTAACCTCGTCATAATTAACATGATATGTTATTCCCATTCATGTCCTCTCTAATACCATTCTCATCATTATCAATGCCTGGTCGCATGCTTCCCGTTCCATAAAGTATTAATGCTCTTGCAAGGTAGTCCTTTGAAGCACCACCACTGGCAGCACCACCACTAGGAATACAAAAAATAAACGTACCAGAACTTCTCGCGGAACCATCAGCATCAAACGCCACCTCAGAACCTCCACCATTCCACGAGAGACTATTGTTATCATCAATACCATCAGATACTTTTAATAATGTATCGGTAGCAGATACAAATTTATCAATCTCTGGCCCACCCTTAAGAAATATGATCCAACCACTTTCCCAATCACCTGTTCTATTACAGTTAGCTTTATCAGAACTCGCACACACAACCACAGTACCATTGTTAGCAGCTGCCGCAGACCGAGCTAATCGCAAATGCCCCGCCAACTCATCCCTTTCACTCAAAAGACGATTCCTTTCAATCGTGGTGTTAAACGACGGTACGGCCAGCGCGCTAACAATCCCCGCTATAGCGACAGTCACCATCAATTCAATTAAAGAAAAACCTTTACTACACATAACACCACCAAGTAATTAACAGCTCATAGACTTAGACTAGCCCTCTGCTAAATAAACACCACTCGCTATAGACGAAAGTGAACAAAATCCGGACAGATGGTTTTATGATCAATTTGAATTATAAGAACAGAAAAACTTAAAACTAAAAACCTGCTTTCACACTTACCCTTTAATATATAAAACGCTATCGTAATTACTTTACGTCTTACTCATCTTCTTTTCAGTTAACACCAAGGAGCTAGTTACAATGAATACGCTTTATATTACCGGTGCAGGAGTAAGTGCAGAAAGTGGTATCCCCACCTTTCGGGGGGAAGATGGTTTCTGGACGATAGGCAGCAAGAATTTCACACCACAAGAAATGGCAACTCGGCAAATGTATCAAAACAATCCTACTGAGTTTCTCTCCTGGTACTACCACCGATTTGCTGCATATCGCAACCATGGCCCAAATGATGTACATTTTTGGCTGGCAGATAAAAACCTCATCACTCAGAACATTGACGGACTAGACGGGAAAGCCGGTAACACTCATTTTATCGCCATTCATGGCCGACTTGACCAAATGACGCTGTACCATAATCAAGAGCATGACCAAGAGCATAATCAAGAACATCATCAAGAACACGAGCTAGAGAATGTCGTAGAATACGAGAAGTCATCAAACAACGAACCTAAGGTGCAACCAATCGCGACTCCATGGGATACTGTTGATGAAAGCAATACGGCATCCTCTTTATTGCAACTATTTAACATCGATCCCGAAACACAAAGCCCCGTGCTTTATCAATCTTATAAACCTTATGTTCTATTGTTCGATGAATACTACACAGAGCTTTATCGTATTTCAGAAGCGCGACAAAGAATGTTAGATGCTGATCGCATTATTTTTATGGGTACCTCTTTCAGCGTAAACATCACTCAAATGGCATTGGAAATTGCTATTAGCCATAATAAACCTATTGAAGTGGTCGACCCTAACCCAGTTAACATCCCCCACTTGTACGTGAAATATCATAAAATGAAAGCATCCACCTATATCCAAGACCATTAGTATCTATCCATCTTCTACCTAAACCTTTATGCACAGACGTATCAATGAATTGTAAAATATACGGAAACATCCCACACTACAGCCCCCTTACTTCCTTTCATAACACACATGTTATACCCTAAATAATTAATCACTCTATAAATCAATTATTCCGCTGTATCAGTTAGTCTACAAAACTGAATACTCCCCGAGAGGTATCGTTCATGTTATTCAAAAAACCATTAAGTATTGTTGGCTCAGTGCTTCTCTTAATTTCACTATCAACCCTTTCAGCACTAACCGCATGTGGAGGAAGTAGCAGCAGTGACAGTAGCGCCTCTCAAACCGGTGACCTAAATTTAAGCATTACCGATGCACCGGTCGATAATGCCGATATTGTGAATGTACAATTTGATGCTATAACGGTTAAGCATAAAAATGGAGGTACAACCACATTCAACTTAGAAGCGGTTAACATAAACCTCTTAGACTACACCGGCGGTCAAAGCCGAATTTTATTACAAACAGAAGGTAATGAAAGCCTTACGCTACCTGCCGGAGAATACAACTGGATGCGGTTTGATGTATCCGCAGACGTGGATGGCGAGATGGATTCCTTTATTGAGTTTGATGATGGAAGTCGATATGACCTTGAGGTTCCCAGTGAGACAGGGCTTAAACTGAATACTGGGTTTACAATACCCGTTGATGGTGTTGCTAACTTTACCGTCGATTTTGACCTTCGCCATTCCATTATTGGAGATTTCGAAGATAACCAAAGTGGCCTAACCTTTTACAAGTTAAAACCCGTATTACGCCTGGTTGACAACAGTGAGGTGGGCACTCTTACTGGTACCGTTGACAGTGGGCTTATTGTTGGCTGTGACAGCCCTTCCGTTTATCTTTTCGCTGGTGAACTCACGGAAGGGCAACTGGACGATATGGATATTGATGTAGACGGTACAACCGCCGAAGATGACGTTGAACCTATAGCAACGGTAAATGTACCAACCGAAGGTGGTGGCGATTACGACTACACTATCGGTTTTATCAGTGCTGGCACACATACTGTGGCATTCACCTGTGATGAAGATGACCCCGCAGTAAACGACACCTTGTCTTTTTTGCAGGTTCAAACGACTGAGATAACAGCCTCAGAGGCTACAACTGTGGATTTTTCTTCACTGTAAAGGCTCTTCAAGCCACTTTTTAATCACGCTCTCCCTTTTAGTCACTAAAAGAGAGAGCGTCAAACAAATAGCGTTAAATTGATCACAAAACCGTCAAAGTATTACTTTGACGTGACGCCATCGACAGAACACTTATCAACCTATCAGCATAATAGACTCATTGTTGGTCATATGACTAACCCCACTTTGAGGTCTATATATGCGTTTCTCACAACTTGTTGCTCTTGTTTTAGTTTTCGGTTTAACCCTAAGTTTCGATGTTTCAGCAAAACCTTCATGGAAAGATACAGGTTCAACAACAGAAAAACCTGGAGGCAAAAAGAACCGAGGGACTACGACTGACCCTGTTGAGGATACTACTACAGACACTGATCCTGTGGTTGATACTACTACCGACACTACAACGACTGATCCGGTGGTTGATACTACTACCGATACCACAACGACTGATCCGGTGGTTGATACTACTACCGATACCACAACGACTGATCCTGTGGTTGATACTACTGAACCCGCAGTCTCAGGAACCGCAACAATAACGTGGGACATCCCTGTAAGCCGTGAAAATGGCGATTATTTACAAATTAGCGAACTAAATGGATATAAAGTTCTTGTTCGTGACACCGCCAATAATGCTGAATACTTCGTTATGATTACTGACCCTACAATCACTCAGTGGGACTTTGTTGAACTAACGTCAGGCACCTGGGAATTTTCAATCGCTTCAATTGACACTCAGGGCATATACAGCAGCTATTCTTCTGTAATTTCAAAAACCTTTTACTAACAACACGTTAAAAACAGCTTTTCAAAAACTAGAGCTCTTGGCTGCGATTATTCCGCGCCAAGAGCTCTATCCCCCTCTGCGGCTATAAAACCCAATAACAATCGGCTAACCACCACAGGTTTTTCTAACTGGGCAAAGTGACCGGCTTCTTCAATCGAGTGTACTTCTACCCCCTCCTCAAAATCCGCCTTTACAACTGCGGCATCAAACATACGACGATCTATACAACCATCATTTACCCCGTGAATTATCTGTACTGGCATTTTGAGTTTATGTTTCAGCAGCTGCTGTGTTTGTTTCCAGTTTGGATCTCGAACAGCCGCTAAACACCGATAGTAGCCCAGCGCTGCATTCTTAACGTCGGGTTGAGATAGCGTACTGATAACGCTTTTTATCGTCTCCTCATCAACACTCCAATCAGGGGACCATTTACGCCAAAGAAAACGTATCAATTGCCAATCATTCGCTTTCACGGCCCAATCCGCTACTTTCCCTAACTGAAAAAAGCCAATATACCAGGAAGAAACCATCTGTAGCGGTACTTTTAGCAAGGCTTGTTGAAAGCGCCCGAGCGGCGGTATAGCAATGCTTGTCAGCGATATTATGCGAGTCGGCGCTAAACCCGCCATAACCCATGCCGTTAATGCCCCCCAATCATGCCCAACGATATGTGCTTGCGGGATAGATAATTCATCCATCCAATCAACTATGTCTTGAGCAATTTGATGTAAGAAATACTGCTGATCTGGTTGAACACTACCAGGCTCATAACCTCTCATCACCGGAACAACCACCTGATACCCGGCATCAACAAGTAACGGTATTTGATGTTGGAATGTTTCAATATTATCGGGAAACCCATGAAGACAAATAACCACACCCTTTGACCATGTCTTCTGAAAACGATATGCAGTAAAGGTTCCTTTTGTATTAACTCTAGTAAGTCTCTCTCCACCCATCTGATCATAACGGTTTGACTGCATGTGTCATTTCCTCCAATTAACATCAGGTTATATCACGGGGGGTATATCACAAGGGGACAATACAATTCCACCTCAACACAACCTAACCCCATTAGCTTTACATGATACAGGTAAATAGCCATCCACAACGGGACACTCGCGCGTAGATTGTCTATAATTAGGGTAACCACGCAATCGCACCGGATAGGAAGAAGGTAATGCAAGAAGCGGTATCTATAAATAATGTCACTCTGTTCCCAGACCAACGACTGGCAGTTCCTCGTGTTGAAAACACTCGGCACGTACTCTTTGATACGTCCCCAAAAAATATCGAACGTGAACTCGTTGACCTACCTTATGCTGACATTAACTGCGCACTCACCTTAGCCAAAAACAAACTCAAATTACTCAATCGATTCGCTTTAGCGACAACAAAACGCGAGGCAGTCACCGCCCCGTTCCACTATGCGTTCCAGAAATTTGTTGACCACTTTCGTTCGTTCCATTCATTGTCACGATTCAACCGTCCTCCAACTGATGAAGATTTGCGTGAGATGGCACTGTTTACCCAAGAAATGGCTTACAGCTACAAACATATTTTTTTGGGGTTTCTCAATACCAGCAAGAAACAAAAAGACCTACCCTGTAGCCTCTATAATGCCATGTTCTACATTGGGCAAACGATGTTGCAATCCTATGAACAAAATCAATGGCAAAACCCCAGGTTATGGCAAGAAATACATTTCTTGTATGCTTGTGCTGAAGAAAAAGGTTTTCTGAGGCAAGACATACCCAGCGCAGCACCTCAGCCTCGCCCCACAAGCATTGACTCGCTATACAAACAACTTCTGCTTACTGCATTAGCTGACCCTTACCAATTAGCCCACGGCTGGCATTGGGCAATATTCGATTATGCAGGAAAGATAGCTCATCATGCTGAAATCCAAACAGCCGATGTATTACCTGCATTTCAATATGGTTTTGCCATTCGCCTAGATACCAACAAACCTCCCATTGCAGTAAAGGCACTACCAAAACAACTACACAACAGTTTGCGTATATTGCTCCCTCAAGGGGCTGCTACCGTCATCACCAACCAATTACACATGTTAAAATCGGGGCAACCCCAAAAAATACCCGGGTTATCCGGCACCGCAAATAAAGAAGAACAAACACGTTTCCTGCAATTATTACATCACCAATGGGCAGAGAAACCACTACGAAATATGAAGCGTGAACCTACAAAAGAATCCGTAGGTTTTATTTGGGGTGTTAAGGATATTCACAAAATATTAGACCCTGAAGAGCGCCATCGTGCCACTATGACGCAACGCCCTGTTGATATCCAGCATCGATCCATGGGTCTGTCTCAAAATGAAAGCTCTGACGGTATTTGCATTACATTAAAAACACCTAGCCATGAGGCCCCACGTAACGGACAAGTCGTTGGCCTTATTCGAAAAACCAACAACCAAAAACAGCTAATGTTAGGCATTGTCCAATGGTCAGCCAAGCGGGGGTCCCAACAACTCACCTGTGGCATCAAAAAACTACTTTCACCACCACAAGCGGCTCTGGTTGCTGAACAGGACACGCCTGAGGATTCTCGCCCTGCATTATTATTTCGATACAGAGGAAAGTTTGGCGAGCAAAGTGCACTAATCCTAACCACCTCTGGTTTTTTGCAACCCGGGAAATCAATTTTAGTTAATGCTGTTGCAACAAAAAAATGGCAAGCGACCAAGTCTACCAGTGCGATTAATCAAACCGATTGCATTGATCTTTTTGAATTGCAAGACGCCGTTTAGGTCTGCGAAAAAATAGTTGATAGCGGCACATCCCATGCCGCTTGCATCGATTCCACGCCATCCCCAAACAAATCATTTGCACGTAATGTCCAGCCCTCATCACCTTTAAGGTTTAGCATCAACGCTTGCGGAAAACATGCACGGTACAATTGCGCAAACGTATAATGGTGAAGATCCCGAGATAACAGCACATCGCCCTCACTTTGCAAAGTAACCAACTTCGCTTCTTGCAGTACTTTATAGTGAAACTCCCAATCCAACGCCGTTAACCAAGGCATATTCTTGCTTAGCAAATCTTCTGACACACTCTCCCCTATTTGCTGATTCTCATAGAGCAATCTTAAAATCAACAAAATATCTCCCAAAGAGGATGTGGTTTTATACTTTGATACTTTATAACTTGTCAGCGCCTGCACTAACTCGGCCCCAACCAATAAAATTGACCAAGACACAAATATCCATATCAAGAAAATTGGAACCGCAGCAAATGCGCCATAAACTAATTGGTACGTCGGGAAAAAAGTCACTAGCAACGTCATTAAGCGCCGAGCCACATCAAACAAGATCGCCGCAGCCAAACCGCCCGCTATACCGTGTTTTAATGGCACCTTGGTGTTAGGCACAGCAATATAGGCGAGAGAAAAAGCCAACGTGCTCAGTAAAATGGGAATAAAACCCAGCAAGAATTTCTGTGTCTCCTGCACTGATTCATATTGTTCGAGAATACGCAACGACGACAGATAGGAAGACATCGCGATAGCCGCCCCCATCAACACAGGGCCAATACTTAACAGTGCCCAATACAGCAAAAAACCACTCACCCCTTTACGTGACTCTTTAACATGCCAAATTTCGTTAAATGAGCCCTCGATTTTACGCAACATCGTAATAGAGGTCACAAACAACATCACCACACCTATACTGGTCAAATTGGATGCTTGCTTAGAAAATGCTACCAAATAACTTTGCAAATGCTCCCCTGTTGCCGGCATAAAATGCTCAAACAAGTAACTCTCCAACTGACCGTCCGTACCCTTTAAATCAGGAATTAATGCCAAAATCGAGAACGTAACCGTCATAACGGGCACCACTGCGAACAGTGCCGTAAACGTCAGGTAAGCTGCGGTTTTAGGGCCATCATGGGTAATATAACTACGAATCAAATACAGAATAAAGTGCCCGAGATAGAGTGTTTTTTCTTTCAATGATATTAAAAACTTTTCCGCCATAACCATTCCTAATAAACCAGACAAAGTACGCTACGATATACTCGATAAAGCGTAATTTAATGCGGTTTTTCACTCTATTCTTAAAATTCATCCAGCATACGCTAATTTCTACAATAGCTCTCGTGCATGATGGCAAATGTCTATAAAATAGCGGCTTCGTTTATTAATTCAAAGGGGAAAACAATGGTCACTATTTATCACAACCCTCGCTGCTCTAAGTCCCGACAAACCTTACAACTTTTAGAAGATAACGGCGTAACCCCTGAAATTGTACTTTATCTTGAAAGCACACCCGACAAAGCAACCTTAGCCAGCATTCAAAAAAGCTTAGGAGTAGATGCACGCGGCATGATGCGTACCAAAGAAGCCGAGTACAAAGAACAAAATTTAGCCAACGATTCTTTATCCGACAGTGACTTATTAGATGCCATGGTCAAGACACCTAAGCTGATCGAACGCCCTATAGTTGTAAAGGGAAAAAAAGCTGCCATTGGCCGCCCTCCTGAAAGTGTACTGGATATTCTATAAGCCTTAATATGCATCAAACAACCAACGCCGCTACACCCTACATATTAGTTCTTTTCTATAGCCGCCATGGAAAAACCCTGGAAATGGCCAATTTGGTCGCGCGAGGTATAGAAGAAACAACGGGTATTGAAGCAAAAATCCGTACGGTGCCAGAGGTATCCCCCGTATCCGAACAATCTGCTCCTTCAATGCCTGAAGCTGGTGCTCCCTATGCCACCATAGACGACCTTAGAAACTGCAAGGGCCTTATTCTAGGTACCCCGACCCGTTTTGGTAATATGGCGGCACCGCTGAAATACTTTATCGATCAAACCAGCGGTATTTGGATGGAAGGCGCATTAATTGACAAACCTGCCGCTGCATTTACAGCAACAGGAAGCCTCCACGGTGGGCAAGAGTCAACTCTTCTATCATCCATGCTACCGTTGTTACACCACGGCATGATTTGGGTAGGATTACCGTATAATAATAAGGAATTGATGGAAACAAGCAGCGGAGGCACCCCTTACGGCGCAAGTCATTGGTCCGGCTCAGGTAATCAACGGGCAATATCCCCAGAAGAAAAACAATTATGTAAAGCTTTAGGCAAACGTGTCTCTCAGCTTGCCCTTAAACTTAATTGCCAATAACCTTATTTTAAAAATCTGTTTAGTGACACTATTATGAATGACACACTTGATCATCTTCGCCAGAAAGCTACACAATGCAAACACGTATCCGTCGCTAGCCTCCTTGTATTAATTGCATTGTATGCTGCTCAATTTATATGGATTGCACCTAATGCCCACCTTACCGACAACAGCCCTCAGTGGTTTATGCTGGCAATGTACACAATACCTCTTCTGCTATTCGCCCCCGGAATCATTGCTGGGCAAGCAAGAACATATGCGTGGTTTTGCTTTATCTTAATGCTCTATTTTTGCGATACTGTGATTACCGCTTTTGCGGTTCCTCATACTTTGGGATACCTTGGCATCGCCGAGTCGTTAGCGGTTGTCGTGCTATTTAGTGCAGCAATGTACGCGGCTAAATGGTATGGGCTTATTGCCAACAACGGAATATCGAATCGTAAGAAGAAAAACACGGATCAAGACACAAAAGATCCCGCAGCCGAATAGCGAGGAAAAGTGCTAACGATGTCGTTAAAGCCGTAGTTAAACACGTTGTTAAAAACATTATTAAACTCGTCGTTAAAGGCATCGATAAATTGAACTTTCACGCTAGACTTAATGACTAAACCAACAAAATAAAACCCTGTATGTTAGACACGCATCAAACGTTAGAAACACCTGAAAGTATTGACCTTGAACTGCACTTAGCAGGCCCTGTTGTCCGTATTTTGGCATTTGGTTTTGATTTTGGCATTCGTATGGTCATACAAATTATCGCCGGTATGATTCTCTCTGCATTTGATCAAATAGGCCTTGCGATCATGATGATCCTGGCCTTTTCAATCGAGTGGTTTTACCCGGTATTTTTTGAAGTATTTCACCAAGGCCAGACACCCGGCAAAAAAACCATGGGTTTAACGGTTATCCATGATGATGGCACACCTATCGGTTGGTCTAGCTCTATCATTCGCAATTTATTACGATTTGTAGATTTCTTGCCCGTAGGCTATATTTTTGGCCTGATATCAATGTGTAGCAATGACCACTTTAAACGCTTAGGAGACTTCACCGCAGGAACTCTCGTCGTTTACATAACGCCCAAGCAGGTCACTCATCCAATCCCGAAAGACCAGCCATTACACCCTCCTATACCGCTCACCGTTGATGATCAGCGTGCTATTTTAAATTACGCTGAACGTTTACATAACCTTTCACCTGAGCGTCAACGAGAACTTGCTAACCACTTATCACCCATTACTCAGCGAAAAGACAATGACAATGTCGTGTGGGTGGTAAGAGTCGCAAATGGATTGCGAGGCAACCCATGAAACAACAACAGTTTGAAGCAAAATACCGTTATGAATGGCAGGATTTTGAGTCTCAATTGGAACTATTAGAATCTAAAAAAACATCCGATACAGATCTCACACGTTTTGCAAAAAACTATCGAAAGATATGTTATTACCTCGCATTAGCTCAAGAACGCCGGTATAGCCCAGACATTATTACTCGACTTAATGGCATTGCGTTGCGCGGACACCAGCAACTTTATCAGCACAAATCTAATGTGCTGCACAACATGTTAACGTTTATCATCTCCGGTTTCCCTCAACAAATTCGTCTACACGCAAAATTAATCGGTTTCGCCTCAGCATTATTTTATGGACCTGCGTTAATTTTCGGCTTACTGGTGTACTTTACTCCGTCATTGATGTTTAGCTTTCAGTCCCCCGACCAAGTGGCTGACCTTGTCGCCATGTACAATCCCGCCAACAATGCAGAATCCGCAGAAACACGAGGTTCAGAGCAGGACCTTGTCATGTTTGGGTTTTATATTCGAAACAATATAGGTATCGGATTCCAAACATTTGCAAGCGGAATTCTATTTGGGTTAGGTAGTATCTTTTTCCTAATGTTTAATGGCCTTGCACTAGGTGGTGCATCCGGTTTTTTAAGCTCACTGGAATATAACGTACCCTTTTATTCTTTTGTTATTACCCACGGTGCATTCGAATTAACTGCAATCACGATTGCTGGCGCTGCAGGTATGAAACTGGGTTTTTCCCTACTCTCCCCTGGGCAAAAATCAAGAAAGCAGGCACTACTGGATGCGGGTAAAGAAAGCATTCAACTTGTGTATGGCGTGATTTTCTTCCTGCTTATTGCCGCATTTATCGAAGCCTTCTGGTCTTCCAGCAGCACAATCACTTCGACGATCAAATTTGCGGTTGGCGGCTCTCTTTGGGTGCTGGTGTTCACCTACTTCTATTTTGGTGGTCGCGGTGCACAAAAGAATAATTCTCATATGGAGAAACGCTAAATGGATTTAGCCCAGGTCAACGCAAAAATACGTCCTCGCAATCATTACGAAGCTATTGATCTAGGTTTTGTAATGGCTCGTCACTGGATACTGACGCTGTATAGTTTATGGTTTTGCATTTCATTCCCGTTATTTATTATTTTACAAATAATTTTCTCAAATGCCCCCTACATCTCTGCCATTGTCATTTGGTGGCTAAAGCCCCTAATTGATTCAATACAGCTTCATTACGTATCCGAGAAATTATTTTCGAATGAGGTAACCTTTAAACAAACACTAAAACAAGCGCCTCGCCGCCTCTGGAAAAGCGCCCTGACAAAACTAACCCTACGTCGCCCAAGCCTTAGCCGGTCATTTGATATGCCCGTTAATGATTTAGAGAACCTAAAAGGCGTTCAACGCAGCAAGCGCATTAACGTATTACAACGATCCGCCAGCTCTGCTGCAATATGGCTTACCTTCGTGGGTATCACCATAGAATACATCATCGTATTTGCTTTCTGTGGATTAGCTTGGATGTTTACCCCGCCACAACTCGACATCTATATTGAGTTGTGGGAACTCGCCACCCACCCAGAAGTTCACCGTATATTGTCATGGTGCTGGTACTTAGCAATGGGATTGGTTGCTCCATTTTACGTAACCGCTGGATTTTCGTTGTATATTAATCGTCGAACTGTATTGGAAGGCTGGGATATCGAATTATCGTTTAAAGATATGGCCACTCGGGCTAAAACACTTCAACTATCTCCTTTAAGCTTATCTCTTGCTATTCTTTTGATGATTACTACCTGCCTGCCTTCGGAATCCTACGCAAAAAATACCGACTCGGCGCCGCTAGGTGAACTAATTTCTGACCTTCTGCCTCATGATGCCCAACAACGCATGATCATTATTATAGAATCCGAAACATTTAATGACATTCGCAACAAAGAAGAATGGAAACTCATAACCCCCATTGAGGAAACTGAAGAAAAGAGTGAGTTATCTCCCTGGCTAGCTGATATTTTCGCTGTTCTTGCACAGGGTACAGAAGTGGTTCTATGGGGTATCGCAATACTCTGTGTATTGTTTATTATTTTGCGATTAAAAGGGTTTGAAGTACCATTTTTAGAAGCAAAAAAATATGCCAAGCCACCGCCCCCTACGTCATTGTTCGGATTAGAACTAAACCAAAATACATTACCAGAAGATATCATTTCTGCTGCAAAGGATTTCTGGCGAAGAAGCCCAAGACAGGCTCTTAGTTTATTATATCGAGCCGCATTATCAAACCTTGTTCATGCGGAAACATTAGCTCTGCACAGCAGCCACACAGAAGGGGAGTGTGTAAGATTATTTAACAAAAAAACTCACAGCAATCCCAAAAGCCTTTTTTTTCAAACCCTCACAGAACAATGGGTAATGTTGGCTTATGGCCACCAGCGCGTCACCCACAAACAATTTGATGCTTTGTGTGATGAGTGGCCAACACACTTCCCATTTGGTTCAAACAACAATAACAACAACCCGTCAGAACAATACGTACCGGAAGAAAATTCAGGTACGCCATCATGAAACTATTATCTAACGTTAACCAGTCCATCAAGAACGTGTCTAAGCAACAGCTCATGCACTTTGCAGTACTTGGCATTGTTCTGTTACTTGTGGGCGCTAGTTACTTCTGGCTACTATCTAAATTTGAAAAAGTTCAAACTGTTAAAAATCTAGGCTACAAAAAAGAGGCCTTTCTTAACCCTTACCTGGCAGGGCAAACCTTTCTTGAGGAAACGGGAATAAAAACAGACACAACGGTAGATATCGAAATAATCTTAGATTCTGTTTCCAATGACGATACCGTGGTTTTATTAAACAAACGCCAGTTTCATCCAGTACAAGCAGAAAAAATCATGGGGTGGTTATCCAATGGTGGGCACCTAATCATGACCCCGTCATCACTATGGAATTCAGAGACGGAAACAAGCGACGACGATTTTCTTAATCAATTTGGTGTGCAATTCCACGAATGGGAAACAGATGTCGAGGAATGGGAGGGTGAGGTATCGGATATCATTGAAAACTATACCGATCAAATTATTGCCGAAAATACAGATGATATAGAAGGTGGACCTGAACAGGAAAACAATACAAACCAAGAAGATGGATATGAAGACACGTTTGATATCAATACTGAGACTGAAGAAGCATCTCCAGAAACGTCTCAGGAAACACATCAAGAAACATCAGCCTGCACTCCTTACGATCAAGAAACTCCGTCTTATATCGCTTATGACGATAATGGCAACACGATCAGCATTAATTTCCGTAACCGCTACCACCTAACTGACAGTTCAGGAAACGCTCTGTACGCTGAAGAACTAGAAAGCAATGACAGCGCAAACCACATTCTACAATATCCCGTTGGCGAAGGTATGCTCACCGTTTTATCCGATCAACGCTTTTGGAAAAACCAACAAATTAGTTGGTATGATCATAGCTACTTATTGTGGATGTTAACCAGCGACAGCGAAACGGCATGGTTTGTATTTGACACTGACTCTCCCAACGTTATCGAGTTACTGTGGATCACCGCCAAATACCTCATTATCTGCCTTGGCCTTGGTTTGATATTAGTGCTGTGGAAGCAAGGCAAACGCTTTGGGCCTACAATCCCTGACGCTTCATTCAACCGCAGACAGCTAGTGGAACATATCGAAGCTAGCACGCGCTTCTCCTGGAACCACAAGCAGTTTGAAAGCAATATGGCAGTGTTACTACAAGATATTCGACAACAACTACGTATTACTCACAACATAATTTTCGATGAACTAAGCGATGTACACAGTACACCTGAGGTTGTGAAAAAGATCGCTCAAATAACACAAATGGACGAAAAGTCTGTGCAATCAGCCTTTGTTCCATCTTTTGAGTACAAAGAAAATGCATTTGTTCAGCGAATTCAACTGCTGCAACAACTAAGGAATCGACTATGAACACCTACGACACCACCGAAAGCCCACACATTAGCGACGAACAATTCGATAAAGCCAACATGCTGGTTTCAACCATTCGAGAGCAGATAAATCAGGTGCTCGTCGGCCAAGCAGACATCATTGATCAAGTTCTTGTGGCGCTGTTCGCATCCGGCCATGTATTGATTGAGGGTGTGCCAGGATTAGGTAAAACCCTACTCGTTAAAGCCCTTGCTAAATGTTTTTCTGGTGAATTTTCTCGCATCCAATTCACGCCAGATCTAATGCCCAGCGACGTTACTGGTCATGCTATGTATGACATGAAAACTGAGCAATTTAAAATCCGCAAAGGCCCTGCATTCACCAATTTACTGCTTGCCGATGAAATCAATCGTGCCCCCGCTAAGACTCAAGCCGCTTTGTTGGAAGTGATGCAAGAAAAACAAATCACTATCGAAGGTAAAGCTTTTATCGCCCACGCCCCCTTTATGGTGTTAGCCACACAAAACCCTATTGAACAAGAAGGCACTTACCCTCTTCCAGAGGCTGAGCTTGATCGCTTTATGATTAAAGTGCTTATTGACTACCCACAAGCCGATGAAGAAATCTTACTGGTGAAACAAGTCACCACAGGTCAAGTGCAAGATAACTTAAACGTCGAAGCAATTGACCCCGTTATAAAAGCTCACCAGGTGGTGGAGCTACAAGCATTAACAGCCGCACTGGATGTAGATGACAGCGTTTTTGAATATGCCGTCAACATCGCCCGAGCAACACGGGAATGGCGTACATTTTCGTTTGGCGCAGGACCTCGTGCCAGTATTGCATTAATACGTGCTGCCAGAGCGCATGCGCTATTAAAAGGTAACCACTTTGTAACACCAGATGACGTTAAAAGCATGGCCGTACCGGTTCTACGCCACCGTGTATCGCTAACCGCTGAAATGGAAATTGAAGGCATGCAGATTGATCAAGCGTTACTACAATTACTCGATGAAGTTGAAGCGCCACGACTTTAGCCTGCGGCCTTAACCAGCAGGCCATAATCAGTAATGTTAAATCCGCATCCATTTTGACATAAAAATAATAACCATTATGACTGTGTACCTATGAAACCATCCAATAGACTATTACAGTGCACTTTGCTCTGGTGTGCAACAGGATTACTTTCTGCGTTGAATTTCTGGCTACCAAATGCCATTACCAACCCAGATTTTTCCCCAACGTTAACCGCCATATGGCAAGTCAGCGGCATAGTGCTGTTATTGGTGTCATTACTTGATGGCCTTAGCCAACTAAAAACAAGCCCTCTCACCATTGAACGAAAACTAGGTGACACGATGGCTCTTGGCGTATGGACACCGGTCACAATCACCATTCAACACGGATTTCATCAACCCACAGAAATCACCCTGTTTGATCACCATCCTTCCGATGTAGAAGCTGATTTTCCACAACAAACAATGACCTTGATACCAGAACAATCCTTAATTGTGACGTATCGCATAAGGCCTAAAAAACGCGGTGACCTTCAATTTGGCAATATAGAAGTATTATCTCCCTCCACACTGGGCTTATGGCAACTCCACCATTGGCAACAATGTTCATCCGTTATCAAAGTATTCCCAAACTTTGCTGCAGTATCACAATTTGCAATGCTTGCGATGGAACAACAAACCTCACAAATGGGTGTACGACTACAGCAACGACGCGGTGAAGGCATGGAGTTCCATCAGTTACGCGACTTTCGCCAAGGTGACAGCCTGCGACAAATTGATTGGAATGCCAGCGCCAGAAAACGCAAAGTTATTTCCAAAGAGTATCAAGAAGAAAAAGACCAGCAGATTATTTTCCTTTTGGACTGTGGTCGAAAAATGCGAAACAAGGATGGTGATTTGAGCCACTTTGATCACGCACTTAATGCCATCTTATTAATGTCTTATGTTGCCCTCAAACAAGGTGACTCCGTCGGATTAATGAGCTTTGCAGGACAATCACGCTGGTTAAAACCCGTAAAAGGTGTCGCCAACATGCCCAAGTTGCTTAATCACGTCTATGATTTGCATGCGACACCTTCTGCGAGCGATTACTCATCCGTTGCGAAAGCCTTGTTAACCCGGCACAATAAACGCTCACTGATTATTTTTGTTTCAAATATTCGTGATGAAAATACCGATGACTTAGAACCTGCCATTCGTATTTTGCAGAAGAAACACCTTGTAATGGTAGCTAACTTGGAGGAGCCGGTGCTACACAACATCACCCATCAACCGATAGACAACTTCAAGCAAGCCCTAACCTATGCTGGAACGATAGACTATCTCGACCAACGAAAAGTCATTGAAAGAACACTCAATCAACAGGGTGTAATCACGGTAAATAGTTTACCTAACATGCTACCTGTTACATTGGTAAATCGGTATATGGAGATTAAGCGAGAGGGGCGTTTGTGACATCATGATAATGCTTTACCATGACATGAACACTTTCGATTCTCCAGCTACAAAAACCAACAAAGCGCCTATTTTTCGAATTGAAAAATAAGCACTCCATTGGTAATCCTACTTATTCAGCTATTTTGACTCCCCCTCTGAATTTAAACCTTTCTAGTTCTGTTTTATCTTTTTTAAGGTGAAGCAAGATATTTAATGGTTGGCCACTGACGCCTATTTTTTTGATATTTCCATCAGCATCTCCAATCATGTACAAGTGTTGCTCTTTTGTACTCCCCATTGAATTTTCGTTTACCTTCTTTAGGACATTAAATTTTGGCGGTTAGCTAATTTTTACCTATTACTAAAAATATCAATAAGTGATTCTATCTGTCGACCAACGGGATCTAGCTCCCCACACTCACTCAAACCAGAGCTCATCAGAAAGTCTCCTAGTGAATCTATTATTGACTCTCTCTCATTATCACACAGGTCGACAACATATCGGTCTGTGTGATACTTTTCTTTCTCGACGTACTCTTCTGCATCATTGAATTTTGAGGCTATATTAGAATCCCCAAGAGCATCGACTAGTAGTTTGATATGAGAACGATTAATTTTAAAGAGCATCATAGTTACCTAATCGCCTTGGGGTTATAGCTAAATCCAGTCTCATTCGCTCGCCTTTGAGCAGAGCCACTACCAGATGCACGCGTTGTCCCTTGCTTCCATATTTGTGGCCCACGTGACTTACCGAAAGCCGTAATCACTTTGCCTTCGCTGTTCAATACCACGGCTGCCTTTTTTCCTTGGTATTTAATCGCTCCATTAGCACCTTCTACGACTTTTTTAGGGTTTTTTACTGCATCAAGCATATGTTTGGCACTTACGCCTCGGCCGCCATTGCGTCCCAACACCTGATTCAAGCCATGCTTTGTATATCCAGTTATTTTTCCGCCTACTCCACCCCCAATTGGAACAGCACATTGATTATGAACCCAAGCACCAACGTCACCAACAAAATAAGAGTGATACTCTGTAACTTCAAAGTTATAAGTAGTATGACGTTCTTTGTCAGGTTCCACTCCTTCAACTAACAACTGCTCCCCGTTAAGGGTAACAATTTCATCACCTACCACCAAGTCTTTCGCTTCTACCCACGCCCTTCCTTTCACATAGAAAGGGTGTTCAGGGGTAACACCTAGAATTTCTGCTCCAGAAGGGCTCACCAGAGTAACATTTAGAATCTGCTTATCGCTGTTAACAAAAAGTTTAACAACCGGCTTCCACGTTGTTACGCCTGTAACTTCATCTTTTGATGCAACAATATCGCCTACTTGTATTGCCTCAATTGGCTTTAAGCCATCCTGAGTATGAACTGGCGTTCCCTCCACAAAACACAACCCACCAGCACTCTCTGCGATATTCGCCTTTTTATCCTTATTTAGCGTCTTAATCAACTGTCCAATTTTTTTGGCTTTTTTCAGCGTTGCAGCTGGATTAAAGGCATCCATTGCAGAATCTTTAAGAGCCATTCCCAAATTAGGGGAACCGGTGGTAGCGTAATTAATAACTAAATTTAAACCCACATCTGCAATAAACTTGAGGGCGAAATTAGCAACTTCACCGTTCGGATCATAAAATGAGTTAGGGTTATTATTGGCATACGCATACCGATTAAAAGTCTGATAGTTTGACTCAGAAAAGCCCGCAGGATCAGTACTAATGAAGCGGCCAAGAACTGGGTCGTAGTATCGGGCTTGCATATAAACAAGCCCGGAATCTTCTTTTCTATGACCCGTATAACCAATAGTATTTGATTCTTCTGCTTGAAGGTTAAACTCACTTTCACCATAAGGTAAATAACGTTCCTCCCACAGTATTTCTCCATTCTCATTGGAGGCAGCAACAGGGGAACCCAGCATGTCAGTGTGGTAATAAGTAACCGTTTCCACTTCAGCAGCTTGTGCATACATTGAAAAGCTACAGACAACTAGGAACATGAATTGAACAATGATCGATTTCATATTATCCACTCCATATCCCTTCTGCTTTTGTCGATGCTTTAAACCAGATTTCGCTACGAATTTCATGACAAACTCCCTCTACTCGATGGCATTACTATTCTTCGAGTTACCAAGGAAGACATTGCTAAAATAAGCAACCAGCCTAACGATCCACCAAACTTTCCGCTTGCGAAGTTATTACTGTCATCCGGGTCTACCGCGCTTGAAGTAACACCCGCACCATGATTTTTATCTCCCTTTTGATCTTTCGTAACCGTTATTTCTACAGATACTTTTTGATCAACGGCAAGTGTTCCCAATGAGCACTCATCACCCGAGCTATCACATGAGCCTTGGCCAGGTACTATATTCGTCACTAACAATGTTCCGTCATCTGGATATGTCAGCGTTAACGTTACATCATCCGCTGCATCCACGCCGTGATTGATCACATCAACCGCATATTTATAGTTTTTTGCGGTTGAATTCCATTTTGCAACTGACCGCATTGTCGTTTCTAAATCGGCGCTACTGTCATTTTCATCGTCAGCAACAACTAACTCACCCGTTATCAAATCAGGTTGATACGTCGGTGTTTGTCCACTTTCACCAAATTCATTCACGGCCGTCATATATACGGTATACGGGGTTGCCCCAACATCACTTAAAAACACACTAGTGGTATCCCCTCCCTCAACAATGAGTTCTTGATAAGGCGTTGTACTAGCAGAAGTATAAAGTGATCTCGACGCACTATTCCTCCTGTAACGAATAACGTAATGTGAAATCGAAGGGGCTCCACCCCCGCTAAAATTCAAAGTTACGCCGTTATGCCCAGCAAGCGATGGCGTAACATGGGTTATCTCAGGGGGCTCAGGAGGACCAGGCGGCTCTTCGACAACCCCTTCAACCTCAATTTCATTCGAGCCCAAGCTTGTTCCGGCAGAATTTACGGCCTCAACATAGATATCTAACTTCCAGGGATAGTCTGCATAAAGGGTATGAATAAAGCTGTCTGTATCCGCACCAAAAACTATGTTCCAGTAATAAAACCTCATGGTTGGCTCTTTAATACGCACATTATAATAGGCGACTTCAGGAGATGCGTCTACGGTATTCCATTGAACATGCAACCCTTCACCATTAAGAACAGCGCTAATTAATACCGGAGCATCAGGCACCGTACCTGCAGGAGGCTCTCGTCCCTCAAGCTTACGGCTGGCAACCAGCTGATCCGCAACATAGACATTCTCCTTTGAATCTCCATTAGCATCAATTTCCAAACGAAGTTTTCCATCATTCGTATAGATAGAATAAGAAAATTCATGGCCAGTACTAGTTGAATGTTCTTTCCTTAGACGCCTATTATGACCGTCATATTTAGTATACCCCGTTCCATTCACCCTGATAAGATTTGAGGCATCATCAAACAAGAAAGTGTTATCGATGTTATTTGTCATATTTCCATAACTATCATAAGAAAACCCCGAAGATACACTGCCAGTAACTCCGCTAAGTTTATTGGTTGCACCGTCGTAGTTATAACTGATTGTTTTTCCCGCCAAAGCTTTATGCGTAATATTTCCAAGTTCATCATAACTAACAATGCTAGAACCATTCATATGAGTTAAGCGGTTGAAACTATCGTATTCAAAACTTCGCGTAACGCTATCACCTGAAATATTATCAAGGTTACCCAGCCGGCTAAATTCATAATCATATTCCATGGCAACACTCCCCCCTCTCAGTGATTGCCATAAATCCGGATGCTGACGGCCATCTAAAGTAAATGTATTTCTAAAGCCATTGCCATACTCCGTATAGTCCACCGCTCCATTTGCGTGATAACCAACATCAGTCACATAATCACTGGCTTTAGATGGACGCCCAAAACCATCAGGGGCGTAATCTATAAAAAGTGGATTTTGGCTAATTTTTGGATAGTGGAGGCCTTTTACTGCGTCGAGAGCGTTATATTCATAATCAAACAAATATATAGACCCATCAATCGATAGTTGCTCATATTCCAAGTTATTATTCTTGTCATAATCATAATCCCATCGATTTCCGCCAGAGGAGCTGTCATTTTTTTCGGTATACTTTAATTTACCATCTGGATAGTAACCAAAAATAACATCAACAGTGCCGCTATTGGGATCATCAGGGTAGTCAATTTTCACAAGGCGATTCAATCTGTCATATTTGTAATGAGTAACGCCAGAGCCCCCAACTTTCGAGTCTTTTAGGTTTCCAGCCAGATCATATGTTAGCTCTGTTCGACCGGTCTCCGGGTTATCAACATAATCCAGGTTTTTGTATGAATCCAATTTATAGGTTCTTGTCTTATCCCCTTGTTTTACAGAGGTGATATATCCATATTTATCACGACCAATTGTTGTCTTAATAGTTACACTGGTATTATTTGATGTTCCCGTTTTAGAAATACCAACTAAATGCTTTTCATTTGGATTACCATAGGAGCGATATGTATTGTACACACTCGTTGTGCCACTTCTGGACACCTTCGTCACGTTCCCAGTTTGATAATCATAGCTAACCGTAAAACCATCAGCATCATACCTTACGCTTTTTATTCGACCTAAAACATCGTATTCAAACGCCCTTCCTTTTCTAGAAGAAGCAGTAAAATAGTCATCTGACTCATAAATCATCCGGCCTCTAACGTCATATGTATATTTCTTAAAAATACTCGATTCACCTGAAGCAGACTTTGTAACCAACACCAAGCGCCCAGCACCATCAAATTTTGATGTTTCGCTAAAACCGCCTCGAGACACCCTCACAGATTTCCCAGAAGACGTATAACTTGGAAATACGGAAATATTGCTATCATCAGACCTAGCAGTGAGGATATCCGTTACGATATGAAATCGGTCATATTGATACCCAACCGTACGCCCTCTTTGATCTTTAACACTTTTAACATCACCTGAATATCGATTAACATCACGAATAATTGATGTACTTTCTGGGTGCTCCTCTCTTTTTGGAATACCGTGTTCATAGTAAAAATATGAAATTGTATCGCCAAACAAGGGCCCATCCACAGTCTTAAGCATTCCACTAGACGTGCCTACTGTATGATACGTATACGTAGTTTTTGCGCCAAAAACAGACTCTGTCTTCAGGTTCCCTGCAAGCGAACCACTTGAGTAAAAGGTTCTAAGGATATCCCCGTCACCAGAAACTTTCTCGTCCCCTTTCACATTAATAATCCAATCCGTCTTATTATTGTAATAGCTTATATCTGTAGTTCGGGATTCATTGCCTGTTTCAACAACACGCCCGGGATTATTAAATCCATCGAAACCACTATAAGTTGTTGAGTAATTAGTTCCGTCCAACGTAATGGTGTGCAACGTTAGCCTTTTCGACCAATGGCTGTTGTTACGATCTGTTGCTTTATATAAATGATATTCGTCTTGAGAAGATAATTCCGATCCATTTTCCCAGCTGTATAATTCTTTTTTAGTAAGGCTAGTACCATCATAAAAACGCACTTCTTTGAGAGAACCTACCTCCCATATTTTACCCGATGGGTAGTTATCAGACCCCGTGTGTTCATATTCAATTCTGTCACCACCCGGTAGGCTAACAACCGTCCTATCTCTAGTTATAGTTTGATCAAAACTATAACTCCACACACCAGAGCCTTGAACACCACCCGTCGATGTAAGTGTCCTTGTATCAACAGCCATCGTTTCAAACAAGGACGTCGAACCCGTGCGAAAATCAACACTTTGATAATTAAATTCAACGCGTGTACCTCCGGGGCTCTCATAATCAATCAATGATAAATACCCATTTCGTTGACTTTCCTCGTACCCATACTTCCATGCCATATTGGCATTACCAGAATTATTCAGAGTTGCACCAATCAACAGGTAGTCTCGACCAAGTTGTTTTTTATACGTGTATTGAACTAAATTCCTACCTTGGTGATAAATATTATCTAACCGGGCATCCCATGAGTTAACATCGCGATACTTAAATTCAACAACGTTCACAGCACCACTGCTTCCACTAGAAAATGCACTGACCTTTCGCAAAAGATCTCGATGCCCTGTCGCGGATGCATCTAAGGAGAGCGCATTAGCTACACTATTATTTCCTGAACTACTGTTTCCTGAAGCACCGTACTCAATCGTAATGTAATGCCCTGCTTTACTTTCAATTCTTGTAACATAATAAAAAACCTTATCATCTTTAGAAACATAATGATCTGCCGTATAACGTGTCCCATCTGGACTAATAACAACATAACCACCACTGATACAATCAGCGACCCACATACCTTTTGTTATAAGGTCATGCTCCCAAGTACTTAACGCTGGCAACAGTGCTTGAGCAGATCCCTCCCGGGATTCCCAGACACTATTATTACGTGATAGGTTATCACCCTGACTAGCGTTGCAACTTGGAGATCCGTTGGGAGATATAACTCGACCAAAATGCATAATCCAACCAATACCATTTGGGGAGCGCTCGCCCCTGAAATTGACATCTGACCTTGGCCGCCCCAATGATCGATAATGCCTGGTTATCGCAATCCCCATGCCACCTTCGCCGGGGGCATATAAATCAGTTTGGCTTAACTGGACAGCTCCAGTAAATGAATCAATAGAATCAACAGTTGCTGTATCAGCAGGTGCCCCTGAATTCGCCGAACCTCGCTGCAAATAATAAGGTTCCAACGCAGACGACGCATATCCATTAATATGAACCATCCAAAGACACATTCCTAACAGAAGGGCGCAATTTCCTCTGGCTTTCATAGCATTATTCCATTGTTGAATTGATTATGCTTTACGTAAAATTATTAGAAATTTGGTTTTACCGTATTTCAATCACAAATATTCAAGATGCATACTCTAATAACAGCACGGAATAAAGTCGGTAATAGGTTTGTATTTAAATTGTAAAGATATTTACATATTTTGACTGAACACCGACACTCCTCATATCAAATACCAACTACAAATCAATAAGAATTCAAGGTGAAATTGACATCGATGAAGTTAAACAACGGGATATCAATGACTTAGGTATTTAACTGAGCAAGTTAATTAATCAAAGAAAAAGTTCAATCTGTGGGCTATAACATTGATTTAGAACAATAAATCAAACACACATCCACTTAGTCACAGCATCCAAAATAATTGCTTTCTTTACCGGCTTTGATACAAAGTCGTTCATTCCAACATCCCAGCATTTAATACGTGCTTGATAGTCTGAATTGGCAGTAACAGCGATAATAGGGCAACGATTACCATTCTTACGAATATTCACGGTGGCAGCAAACCCATCCATTACCGGCATCTGTAAATCCATAAAGATAACATCGTAATTCTTATCTTTCACAGCCTGTACAGCAATCTCTCCATTCTCAGCCAAATCGGATGACAACCCTATACGTTTAACCAATGCGGTCAGTACTTTTGCATTCACTTGGTTATCCTCCACAATCAGTGCGTGACCGGTAACCCCTTTTCCCTTGTTCGCATCAACGATAATGTTGGATGCATCCATCGGCACTCGAACCGTAAAGCACGATCCCCCACCTGCGGGACTTGTTATTTCTATATCGCCATCCAGTAGATGCACTAAACGTTGACTAATCGATAACCCCAAGCCTAAGCCTTCATGGGTACGCTGATACCCCTGACTGGCCTGAACAAAGCTATCAAAAATTGTCTGCCTAATTTCCTCGCTCACCCCAGGGCCAGTATCTGTGATAACAAATTTCACACCCACCTCATAAGGTTCCACCTCAACAAGCACCTTACCCTCTTCTGTATATTTACAGGCATTATCCACAACAGGCGCAAGAACACGATGAACTAAGTGTTCATCGAAGTTATAAAATTCATTTAAAGAATCAGAAAACCGAACATCGAACACAACGGGCTTCTGATATAAATAGCTAGCACTTTCTTCCTGAAGTTGACTTACTAACGTTTTTAAACGGATATCATTTTTATGAGGCTCCACCTCATAATGATCCGTCTCTGCCATTGTGACAATATTCTCTACCTGCGTAGACAACCGATCAGAACCAAATTGAATATATTGTTGTAACTCAGATAATAACTTGGGATCCTCTGTATATTTCATCTGCTCTAGTGAGCCACTAATAACATTCAGAGGCGTTCTTAACTCGTGACTTACCGCCATAATAAATTCATCTTTTCTTTCTTGGTTTTTTTCTGATTGTTGCAACGATGTCAATAACGTTTCATTCGCTTGAGTCAAAATAGTATTTGCATACTGCTCACTATCATGAGCTGTTTTTAATGCAACTTCCTTCTCTTCCTTTAATAAATTAATTCGATTGGCCAATGCCCAGGCAAGAAATATAACGTCTAACGTTTGCGCTACAAGCGCCCACAAAAACTCATTATAAATAAGCCGAGGAAAACCAAAATAGGGAAATATCACTAAGCCACCGCTGATCAATACAACCGAAAACCCTAAAACAAAAAAACCTGACGGTTTATAACCTTCTCGCCAACGAACAACACCGGCAACAAAACCCACACTTAGCCACAAAGTATTAATAACCGCGACAAATAAATAACTCACCCAATAGGGGACAAAGAAAAATGACGCAATCATTAGCAGCGCCAAAAACGCCACTCCATAGCCAACATTTGATAGGGTTTTATTATGCTCAGACAAATCCAGAAATTTTTGATAGAAAAACGTATTTGCGATGACGTTGACATAAAACGGTAACATTATCCAAAGCACATCAAAATTTTCAAATAACCGCGCATACACTGCGAACACTGCAGCCCACCCAGTAAATGTGGAAACTAAATAGATTGCATAATACAGATATTCCCTAGATCGAACCCATAAAAACAACATGAAGTTATAAGTTGCCAATACAATAATTGCACCCAAGCAACCAATCACCAACAAATCATCTTTAAACGCTTGTTGACTAAATTCAGATTTTGACCTGATTTCAACACGAGGCGTCCCAGAGAAATAACGACTATCCAGATGCACCCACAAAACATAACCCGCACGCTCTTCTACCGAAAATGTCATACCATAATGCAACGGGTGCTCGGTAGATTCCTGATGACCACTTCGTTGGACTTGGAAAGGCACTGGCGTCGTTGGATCTTGTGTTAACAGGTATGCCTGGATATTTTCAATATAAGAACCATATACATAAACGACCCATTCACCATCCCCAAGGTCGCTCCTCAGGGGGACTTTAAGCCAATAGGATCCGCCTGTAAGTGATATTTTATCTATGGGTATTAAGACGTTCTCTAACGCCTCTAGAGAGGCGCGATCCGATATACCATCATCAAACCCAGAACTAGAAAAACCTTGGTACAACTGCCCTGATTCAACAGCATTCGGCTCTATCAAACCTCCTATAAGCGCCTGAGCAGGAGATATAAACAACACGCTAAGAAAACACACTAACCGCATAAAAATCAAATACTTGGCAACACACATCGAAGCGGCATTAACATCGCTTTCCAGCCTACTATCTAACCGTACTTTTTTCAGTACTTGTTTTTCCAGGTGATTTTTCCCCAGATACTTCCTTTCCAGCATTCGCTCGAACCTGTCCTTCCGTTTTCTAGGTTATAAAGAACCAACACCCCATAACTTTAGTGCCACATTTTTTAAAAAAAACTGCCCTTTTTTTAATACTAGATCAGGAAATTACCTTTGGTATTAATTAAAACCTAATATTACTAGTTTTTTAAAATTTCCATCTATAGTTAATTTTTACAACCTACAACTTACCAATCTCTCAAGACAGGATGTTAACCAATGGCAACGAACAATCGCCCTCCTTTTATATACCGCGGTGGTGGCATGATGATGCACCCTCCTTTTCAACAACAAGACTCCATGATGTATGGTTTTTTCGTAAAGGGAGACATCGACAAATTACAAGCGATGTGTGATCAACAATTAAATGCTGTCGCTCAAGGCAAATACCATTTCAAACCCCTGACAAACTATGTAATGGTGACCTTTACCCATATTGGTAAAGACTACTCCACTGCCCCCGAAGATATCGGCAAGGGATGGGGCGCTGAAATTGATACCTCTATCTGGGTTCCCGTAGGGCAATACATCGAAAAAGATGGCGAAGAAGTTCTTGATCGTATTCATTGGATCACCCCATACATCTGGGTAGATCAACCAATGACAGTATTAAACGGTCGTGATATTTTTGGTTACCCAAAATATATGGCCGATTTCAAAATGCCTAAAAGCCCTAAAGAAGCGGACTTTTTCTCTATTGATGTCAATGCCTTTCAAACTTACTCAGAAGACGAAGAAGCGGCGTTACACCGTTTATTTGATATCAAGCGTGAGCCTCCTGCAGAAAACCTTTTAGAAGAACTAGAGGATGATTTTGGAGATTTCATTGATTTCGCAAAAGGCATTTTCAAAAGCGTTCGTGAACTAGACGATGTCGTTCACCCTGACTCCAATCTTATTGAACAGATGCTGGGAGGACTCTTTTCACCTCGCCTGCCGCAACTATTCCTCAAACAATTCCCTGATGGCGAAGGCAAAGATGCGGTTTACCAAGCATTAACTACCTCACCGGCCATCATTAACGGCTTTCATGGTGCAGGGATACTACCCGGGGATTACGAATTAACCCTACAGGAATATGCCAGCGAACCTATTGCTGAAGACCTAGGGCTAGAAATCGGCACACAATCCGCACCGTTAGCTTTTTGGATTAACTTCGACTTTTCTATAGAGCCACCTGAGGAGCTCGTTAATAATTCTGTTGCTAAAAAAGAAAAAATTGCAGTGCTGGGCGGCGGAGTAAGTGCCATGACAGCGGCCTTTGCTATCACCTCACAACCTGACTGGCAAAGCCGTTATGAACTTACCGTTTACCAAATGGGCTGGCGCCTTGGGGGTAAAGGCGCCAGTGGCAGGAACGCGAAAGACCATGAACGAATTGAAGAACACGGCCTTCATATTTGGTTTGGATTTTATGAAAATGCATTTAAGGTCATGCGAGATGCTTATGGGGAACTAGATCGCCCCAAAGATGCGCCTCTTGCTACCTGGTTAGACGCGTTTAAACCTCACAGTTTTGTTGTTGTTGAAGAGCACATTAAAAACGAATGGAAAACCTGGCCCATTGAATTCCCAATGAAAGCAGGTTTACCGGGTGATGGCCGAGAAATGCTAAGCATTGGTCAAATAGCACAAACACTGTATGCCTGGCTTAAACAAGCAGTAGAAGATTTTATTGAAAAAATTACGGGCCTTGATATCGATAACGACCCAAAACCTCGCCGACATGGTTTTGGGGTCATCTTACAAAAAGTGCTAGATAAATTTGATAACCCTCTAGAAAATCTAATGAACGACGGATTAAAACTTGTTCACGCCCTGGTTAGCTGGGTAGATATTCCTGGGCGCCTGTTTGATAGCGGTGACCATGGCATGGTTTTAGAATCCTTGACCCATATAAAAGACTGGATCGATGATCTTATCGAGGACATCCTTGGGGATATATTGGATAACAATGACGAAATTCGTCGACTGTATATCCTTATCGACCTTGCGCTCACGTCACTTAAGGGCATGTACGAAGACGACATTTTCGAAAAGGGTTTTAATTCTATAAACGACATGGATTTTAGAGACTGGTTACGCAAACACGGTGCAAATGAAGAGTTCACCGTTCAATCAGCCCCTGTTCGAGCAGTCTACGACCTGGTTTTTGCCTATGAAGATGGCGATATCAACAAAGCCAGCTTCGAGGCAGGAACATGTTTACGTGGAGCCTTACGCATGGTTTTCTGCTATGAAGGCGGTATTATGTGGAAGATGCAAGCTGGTATGGGGGATGTCGTTTTCACCCCTATCTATCAGGTTCTAAAGGATCGCGGGGTTACATTTAAATACTTTAATAAAGTAGAAGAACTCATACCAGATCCCGATGACCCTACCCGCATAAGTGAAATAAAAATCACCGAACAAGTACAACTTAACAGCGGCCCCAATCACTACCACCCGCTCGTAAATGTCAAAGGTTTAGCCTGTTGGCCAAGCGAACCACTGTACGATCAGATTGTAGAAAAACAAGCCGACCTACTTCAAGCTAACAATATTAATCTGGAATCTAGCTGGAGCAACTGGCCAGAAATCTATGAAAACGCCTATGGGAAACCATTACCACAATATTCCCTAAAAGCGGGTGTAGACTTTGATAAAATTATTTTCGGTTTGTCTCTGGGCTCCGTTCCTGTTGTATGTCCAAAACTATTACCACTCAGTCCAAAACTGCAAGACTGCGTTGATAATGTCAAAATTGTCGCAACACAAGCCTTCCAAATTTGGCAAAAGCCCTCCTTAGAAGAAATGGGCTGGACGCCAATCCCCGAATCGGGAGAAGAACCCGTCCTCACCTCTTTTACCGAACCACTGGACACCTGGGCGTCAATGGATCAGTTATTGTGTCGTGAAGTTTGGCCTGATACTGAAACCCAACCCCAAAATGCCAGTTATTTCTGTGGAGCACAGCCTGTTACCGAGTTCCCTCCCTTTAGCGACCACTCCTTCCCCGCAAAGTGTAAAGACATCGTTAAAGATAATGCGATCAATCTGTTGGACAAACACATCCGATCACTTTGGCCGAACAGTGAAAGCGATAGCAATGGGTTTAAATGGGAATGGCTTATTGCACCCGATAACGAACAAGGTGTTGCTCGCTTTGACGCTCAATATTGGCGCTCTAACATTGATCCCTCAGAACGTTATGTTCAAAGTGTCGTAAATAGCAGTAAGTACCGCCTTAAAACCGATGAAACAGGCTTTAGTAACCTGTATATCACTGGAGACTGGATCACCAACGGAATGAATGCTGGTTGTGTTGAAGGTGCCGTGCAAGCCGGTTTAACAACATCCCGAGCAATTTGTGGCCATCCACTGGTCATCAAGGGAGAAAATGAATTTATGGACGACAATAAATAGGGGTTATCAGCGATAATATAACGAGAAACAATATCTGCGGCATGGAAGCCGCAGATATTGTTCGTGTTAGCCATGGCTTTGATCCGCAAAGCTTCTCTCTATCTCTTCTTAAAAAGTCCTAGCGCCTGACGAATTGACATACCGAATAAGCGACGAAAAGTTCGGCTTAAATGAGCGCTATCTGAAAAACCTGCCAAATGGGCAGCATCTGTCGCAGATGCCCCTGATATCAAGGCGTTCACCGCACACATCATCCTTCGCCATAGTAAATACGGCCTCCATGGAATAACCATCTCTTGTCGAAACAGGTGTAAAAAGCGCCCCTCAGAAAGGGCTAGCTGCTTCGCCACATCTAAAGCAGACCAGCTAATCTGTGAGTCAAACCCATCTTGGAAACATTCATCCAACATGTCCAACAATTGTTGAATGCGTTTATCGAGTAACCTGCCACCTGCCACACCAGTAACAAGCCTAGTAAAGAAAGGCTCTAACGCTAACTCGTTCAACACTGGCCCCAACCAAGAAGTCACGTCTTCAATATTTTTTTGCCCACTAACACCAGAAACATCAAATGCACCAATAGAACTGCCAGCAACAGGCATAACACCGCGATCACCCACCTTTTCCGCCAGCAGCTTACTCATCGCCTGGCCTAAATCACTTTGAGGCTCAACTAACAACACCCAACCTTCATCCATCGTTAATTTATGCGTAACCAGAGCATCAACGATTGCCGCACCTTCAATCGCTATCCCATGGCCTTCAGCGTCTAAACGGCTACTGGAATTGTTTACCGGAACGATCAATTGAACAGCGTTATGCTGATGATTATCAGCATCCATCGCCGCACCATAAATCAACAGTATTCCGGGTTTAAGCCAAACCGTGGGTCGCATTGGTCACCTGTTTCCTATATGAACGAATACAGGTTATCTTATACCAACTTCAATAAATTGACCTCTAAGACCCATAAACAAACAGGATAGTTTTGTATGCAAGGCATTGAAAACATTGCAGGCATGAACCCAGAACGATTGACCAATATTAACAATCACCTAAATCAACAATATATCCAGAAAGGTAAAATTGCGGGAACCGTTACATTGGTTTATCGACGAGGTGAGGTCACCTACTTTGATGCTCAAGGCATGATGGATGTTGAACGAAACAAAACGATGCAAAAAGATACCCTGTTTCGTATTTATTCAATGACCAAACCCATTACATCCATTGCAATGATGCAACTGTATGAACAAGGCAAGTTTCAGCTTAGTGACCCGGTACACCGTTTTATTCCAGAGTGGCAAGGCTTAAGAGTATATGAAAGTGGAAGAGCCCCTCTCATGGCGACATCAAGACCCGAGCGCCCTATGCAAATCCATGATTTGTTTACGCATATGTCGGGGTTGACCTATGGCTTTAGCGAACGCACCAATGTTGATGCTATGTATCGTAAAAAAGGCATCGGGACATTTGACCTAGAACCGCAAGGTAATCTGCAAGACATGATTAATGACTTAGCAAAGTTGCCTCTAGAATTTTCACCCGGTTCTCACTGGAATTATTCCGTATCAACCGATGTATTAGGCTATCTAATAGAAAAAATTTCCGGCCAACCTTTAGATGAGTATTTGCAGGACAACATCTTCACACCACTAGGAATGAAAGATACCGGATTTCACATACCAAAAGACAAACAAAGCCGTTTCTCAGCCTGTTATATGCGAGGCGGCAAAGGCGAACTAGCACTACAAGATGACCCTCAAGACAGTTATTACCTTAGCAAACCAGACTTTTTATCCGGTGGCGGTGGGCTTATATCCACAGCAGGAGACTACCTTCAGTTCTGCAAAATGTTATTAAATAAAGGGCAACTGGACGGACATCAAATCATTAGTAAAAAGACGCTCGAATTCATGACCACAAATCATTTGCCCAATGGTTGTGACTTAGGATCAATTGCTATCGGCGCCTTTAGTGAATCCCTTTATGATGGCGTGGGATTTGGTTTGGGCTTTTCTGTCGCCCTAGACCCTACAAAATCTAAAACGATTGCATCGGTTGGTGAATATGCGTGGGGAGGAGCGGCAAGCACCGCCTTTTGGATCGACCCAGAAGAGGATATGGCGGTAGTGTTTATGACCCAACTACTACCCTCCTCCACTTACAATTTGCGGGGACAATTAAAACAGTTGATTTACGGCGCTATTGTCGACTAGTAAATTGGGGGCAACTAACGCTTTAATTTAACTGAAAGTAAAATTTCAACGCACTTCCGAGTTGAATTCACGTATTTAGCACAAAACCAATAACAGAGAACAACAATGACGGACGATCTTCAGCAACAGCTTCAGGGTTTATTGGCTAAGCAGGCTATTACCGAGATTATTCATGGCTATTGCAACGCAGCTGATCGGCGTGATTATGAAAAAATGCGCAGCTACTACCATGAAGACGCCATCGATGACCACGGTGGTTTTTTTAAAGGCTTAGCAATGGACTTTATTGATCAACTACCACAAATCCAAGAACCGATGGAAATACTGCATCACAATGTCACAACGGTAAACATAAAGCTTGACCCAGAAGATACCAATAAAGCTGAAGGGGAAGTCTACGTACTGGCCTTTCATAAAATGAAAACCCCTGATGGCAGCATGGACTTACTGATTGGCGGACGCTATTTTGATAAATACGAACGACGCGCCAGCCTCTGGAAATTTTATCACCGAGCAGTGGTGGCGGACTGGGTCAATGTTCACTCACCCTCATTGGTTGACTTGAAACACCCCATCATCGATGGCTCCCTAATTGGCAAACCCGGAACAGAAGACCCCTCTTATGATTTCTTTTCTTTAATGAAACGAGGTGAACGATAATGTCGGCAGCCAAACACAACCACTAAACCATTTAGCGCACCCACGACTGCCTAATATTTTCAATTATCAAAAGCCTCAAAAAATCACGTATCAAAAGGCTACGCTCCCTCCCTTCATACTTGTGTTCATAGCAATCAAGCAAGGATACCGCTAGAATCCCCCCCAATAATGACGAATCATAAAAGTAGTGGATCAGATGAGCAGAAAGATTGAATTATTAGCGCCTGGCGGTGATGTTGAAGCCATTAAAGCGGCGATCGTTGCCGGTGCGAACGCGGTTTATTGCGGCCTAGATACGCTGAATGCTCGTAACAGAGCTGCCAATCTTTCCTTTGAGGATTTAACGGGCGTGTTACGCCTGGCTCATAAATACGACTGTGAGGTTTTCTTAACCCTTAACGTCGTGGTTCTTGAGCAAGAGCTGCCATCCGTTATCAAGCTATTAAACAAACTCGTGAATAGCGGCATTGATGGCATCATTGTGCAAGACCTTGGGATGTTTAACCTCGTCAAAAAGTTTTTCCCGACGCTAGATATTCATGCTTCAACGCAATTAACCACACATAATGAAGGGCAAATACATTTTTTAAATAAAATTGGCGCCTCCCGGGTTAACTTATCGCGAGAACTAAATATTGGTGAGATTACATCACTGACTAAGCTGTCCCATGACGTGGGTATACTGACTGAAGTCTTTGTTCATGGCGCACTTTGCATTGCATTTTCCGGCCAGTGTTACTCAAGCTCCGTTAGTGTAGGCAACTCAGGAAACCGTGGCCGCTGTAGCCAAGCCTGTCGAGATGAATATGAAGTTACCGCAACAGGGAATAAATACCCACTCAACCTAAAAGACAACTCAGCGTATTTTGACTTACCCGAATTGGTTGAAGCCGGCGTTGATTCACTTAAAGTTGAAGGCCGAATCAAAGGCGCACACTATGTCTATACCGTGGTAGATACATGGCGCAAGCAAATCAATCAATTTGTAGAAACCGGTAAACTTTTGCCTGACGACTCCAACTTACACAAAGTATTTAACCGCGACTTCACTAACTCGTTTTTGCAAGGCAACTTGACCAAAGACATGTTTATCGACAACCCTCGTGATCACAGTGTTAAACACGCTGTCGATAGTAGTGGTGCTATTTCTGTAGTACAGATTCAACACGTCACGGACGAACTCTACACCGACAAAAATCAATTAGGTGCAGAGCTAGAGAAAAAAATCCAATACTTAAGTACCGCTAAACTGCCCCTTAACATTGAGTTTTCTGGATCAATCAATACGCCATTAAGCATCACTGCATTTGTAGGCGATGATTCTGTAGGCAAAAACAACAAAGATGCCAAAGTCATCAGCATTCACTCAAAAGCCGTATTAGCGTTAGCCGGTAAGTCTGAACTTAATGAAGAAATGCTAACAAAACGCTTTAAAAGTTTTAATAATGAAGAATTTAACCTAACTGAAATCATATTCACAAACTTCGACTCAGGCTTAAGCATTCCTTTTAAAGAATTAAC
>MAAC01010460.1_pt1 | contig 47494 bp, 44 predicted proteins | sample 1115981 | NCBI WGS metagenome assembly MAAC01 (sample SAMN04961126, study PRJNA320927) | seawater metagenome | isolation source: sample BD02T64 sea water enriched with oil for 64 days | place: USA:Gulf of Mexico | collected 2013-07-27 | reverse complement strand
AATTTTAGACAAACTCCAGTTTGTCTAAAATTTAATACCTTTGTCTAAAATTTAAATACATTGCTAAACTACACGTACCCCGCCGCGCAAAACCCAGAAGCCCAGGCCCACTGGAAGTTATGACCGCCCAGGTGACCAGTTACATCTAAGCTCTCTCCGATAAAGAACAAACCGGGTACTGTCAGTGCCTCGAAGGTTTTTGAGGATACCTGGCTGGTATCGATGCCACCCAAGGTCACTTCGGCCGTACGATAGCCCTCAGTACCGCCTGGTTGGATTTGCCAGTTGGTTAATAGCTCAGCGACACTTTCGAGCTGTTCGTTGTTCATTTGACCTATGGGGCCGTGAAGATTGTCGCCATGGGCCTGCCAGTACTCGATTAAGGTTTGTGCTAAACGCTTGGTCATGTGCTGAGCCAGTAGTGTTTGCAGTTCGGATTTAGCTTTCTGTTCACGCTGCTGTTTTAACCACTCAAGGCAATCGTCGTTGGGGAATAGATTGATGCCGATCTTCTCGCCACTGTTCCAGTAAGAGGACGCCTGCAACATTACCGGACCGCTTAAGCCGCGGTGGGTGAATAACATCGCCTCGGTAAAGGCGGTGCCATCTTGCGTAGTGACTGTAACAAAGTGTGAGACACCCGATAGTGGTTTTAAGAACTTTAAGCTCTCTGGCGGTAAAGTAAAGGGCACTAATGCAGCGCGCAGTGGTGTCACTGTTAAACCAAACTGTTCGGCAATCTGATAGGCAAAAGGCGATGCACCGCCGTTGGGAATCGACAAACCACCACTGGCTATAACAACTGATGTGGCAGTCAGTTGGCAGTTACTGGTTTGTACGTTAAAGCCCTGCTCGGTTTTTTCGATGCGCTCTATTGAGGTAGATGTTTGTATTTCCACCCCCGCCCACTCGATCTCGGTCATTAACATGCCCAGTATTTTACGGGCGCTGTCATCACAAAACAGCTGGCCTAAAGTTTTTTCGTGGTAATCAATATCGTGGCGCTCTACTTGCTCGACAAAAGTCTGCACACTAAAGCGGCTCAGTGCCGATTTGCAAAAGTGCTCATTGTCGGAGATAAAGTGTTTCGGACCATTGTGAATGTTGGTGAAATTACAGCGCCCGCCTCCAGACATTAAAATCTTGCGGCCAACTCTTTTACTGTGTTCTATCACCAGTACAGATTTTCCGCGATAACCCGCGTTAATCGCGCAGTACAGCCCGGAAGCGCCAGCGCCGATAATAATAACGTCGTAATTTGTCATCAATATACACTCATCATTCTTTTTAAAATAATTGGGGATAAACTCAGGCTATTAAACTGTGCTTATTAAACAATGCCCTGGCGGTTTTTCAGCTGAGCATAATAGGCCCACATCAAGCGTGCAGCGCTGCCTCGATAAGGAGACCAGGCGGCAGCGATATCTCGCAGCTGTTTTTCACTGGGCCTGTCTTCTAGATCCAGTGCATGCTCAACGGCTTTTTGCAGTGCCAGATCCCCTGCCGGAAATATATCCCGGTGCCCGGCACAAAACAACAAATACACTTGTGCTGTCCAGGGGCCGATACCTTTAATCGCACAGAGTTCAGCTGTGGCCATGCCGACCTCTTGCTTAGCGATGTCAACAAAGCATAACTGCCCTTGCATTTGCGCTTGGGCAACCGCCGTTAAGGTGCGCAATTTAGCCTTAGACAGACCGCAATCAAGTAACAGCTGCGGCTCAACAGATAGAAAATTAGCTGCAGATAAAGGGGAAACTAAGGTGTTTAATCGAGCGGAGATGGCCTTGGCACTGGCCACGGATAAGAGCTGGGCGACGACTATATGTGCCAGCCCGTCAAACCCGGGTGTGCGCAAGCGCAGTGGCACATTGTCCACTGCCGCCAGCACCGGCTGAAGACGTTGGTCTATTTGCACTAACAGTTGTAGGTCTTGTGATACATCAGCCTGGGAAGTTATCTGTCGCAAACTCACGGTTTATAGCCCTGTTCCTGTCAGCACAAATGTTTTAGCTTTCTTCTGACTGCTGCTTCTGCTTAGCTTGTGCTTTGATTTTAGCAGCGAGGCGCCCATTGGGCACTTGCACTAATTTAGCAGCGGCCTCGGCCTTGTCTTTCACTTGGCTGCGGTTTTTTTCAAAAGTAGATTTAGGCTTTTTCTTTGCATCCATAGCCTTTTTCTTACGGCTCTCTCTGCTGTCCGGATCTTCCAGAAATTCTTTTTTACTGGGTTTACGCTCTAATACTGTCATCAAGCCAGTACGTTTTTTCTTTAATCGTGACATTGCTGGTCACCTCTATATTGTGCTTTCTTTTCGTTTTCTTCACGCTCACGACGAGCATCGTCGATCGCGTTCTGCGTTTTATAAGCCTGGCGTTGCGCATCGCGCTTGGCCCGCTCCTGATCTATTAAATCTTGCTTAGCACGCTCTACTTCAAGCTCTGCCAGTTGGTCTAATTTTCGCTGCTCGGCCTCGGCAAATTTAGTGTACCACTCGGCCACAGTCTCGTAACTGATTAGCCCCAGCTTACCGCCGCGAATATCCTGTATCATTACTTCAGCGGCCTTGTGCATGTCGATTTTGCCACCTGAGCGCAATCCGCCACGCTTACTGCCAATCACTTTCAACATTTCTGTGTCTGTGCTCGGTAACTCTTTCAGTTTATACCTCTCGATCATCCTCTGCGGATATTTCTTAAGCATAAACGCAGCGGCGTATAGTGCTACGCTTTGATACTCTAGTGCTGTATCGCGTATTGCACCGCTGGTTGCGAGACGATAGCCTGAATCATAATCTTCAATCTTCGGCCACAAAATTCCCGGGGTATCAGACAAGACTAAGCCGTTGCTCAAGTTGTAGCGCTTTTGCGCTTTCGTCACTGCAGGCTCATTACCTACTTTGGCAATGCGTCGCCCGATCAGTGAATTGATCATGGTTGACTTACCTACATTGGGGATACCCATGATCATTACCCGCACCGACCTTTCTTTAAGGATGCGAGCTGGTGCCATTTTCTTGGCAATTTCCGGAATTCTGGCAATCAGTTTTTTGTTAGCATAGTCGATAGCAATCGCCTGGATGTTCTCCTGGGCGTTGAAGTATTCAACCCACTCGGCGGTTGTCTCAGGGTCGGCCAGATCTTGCTTGTTCAATAGTTTAAGCACCGGTGTACCGGCACGTAAATCTTTGATCATCGGATTTTGGCTGGACATAGGCAGGCGCGCATCGAGTACTTCGATGACCATGTCTATTTCATCCATGGCCAGCGCAATCTCTTTGCGCGCTTTGTTCATATGCCCTGGAAACCAGTTTATCGACATGTCACTTTCCTATTGGTTATCTGATCTGGTTGCAGCTGTGCTGCAACCTACAACTTGCCAGTATTACTCTTGGCTCTTCAGGTATTCTTCGTAACCGCCACGAAAATCAACAATGCCCTGCTCGGTGATTTCCAGTACACGGGTTGCCAGTGAAGAGACAAACTCGCGGTCATGGCTGACAAAGATCAATGTACCTTTGTAGTTATCCAGCGCCAGGTTTAAAGACTCGATAGACTCCATGTCTAAGTGGTTTGTTGGCTCATCCATTAACAGGACATTGTTTTTGCCAAGCATTAGCTTACCAAACAACATCCGCCCTTGCTCACCACCGGAAATTACTTTTACCGATTTGTGAATATCCTGTTGTGAGAACAACAAACGCCCTAGTGTTCCGCGGATCACTTGCTCGTCATCACCTTCCTGACTCCACTGACCCATCCAGTCTAGCAATGGTTTATCTTCGGCAAAATCACTGGCATGGTCCTGGGCGTAATAACCTTTAGACGCATTTTCTGACCACTTAATTTCACCGGCGCTCGGCTCGACATCACCCTGAAAACATCTTAGCAGTGTGGTTTTACCTATGCCGTTGGGGCCGATGATCGCAACACGTTCACCTACTTCAATCATCAAGTCCAGCTTACTGAACAGTTCTTTATCGTAGCTCTTAGCCAGCCCTTCAACTTCTACCGCTAAGCGGTGCAGCTTTTTCTCTTGCTCGAAGCGAATAAAGGGGTTCTGGCGGCTGGAGGGTTTAATTTCAGCCAATTGAATTTTGTCTATCTGCTTGGAACGCGATGTCGCCTGTTTTGACTTGGAAGCGTTAGCCGAAAATCGGCTGACAAAGGCCTTCAATTCATTAATCTGCGCTTTTTTCTTGGCATTGTCTGTCTGTAACTGCTCTTGAAGCATGGTAGAGGCAGTCATGTATTCGTCGTAGTTACCTGGGTACAAGCGCAACTCGCCGTAATCCAAATCAGCCATATGGGTGCAGACGCTGTTTAGGAAGTGTCTGTCGTGCGAGATAATCACCATTGTGCAGTTGCGCTCATTGAGCACGCTTTCCAGCCAGCGAATGGTATTGATGTCCAAGTTGTTGGTTGGCTCATCCAGTAACATAATGTCCGGATCGGCAAACAGTACCTGGGCCAGTAATACCCGCAATTTCCAGCCAGGTGCCACTTCACTCATCAGACCAAAATGTTGCTCTGTGGGAATACCTACACCTAACAGTAACTCACCGGCGCGGGACTCTGCGGTGTATCCATCCAGTTCTGCAAACTCGCCTTCCAGATCCGCTACTCGAATACCGTCTTCTTCGGTCATATCCGGGTTAGCATAGATAGCGTCGCGCTCTTGCTTGACCTTCCACAGCTCTTTGTCGCCCATGATCACAGTATCTATAACGCTGTATTGTTCAAAGGCAAACTGATCTTGGCCCAACTTACCAACACGTTCCATAGGGTCTGTTGAGACGTTGCCGGTAGATGGCTCTAGGTCACCGCCTAAGATTTTCATCAAGGTTGACTTACCGCAACCATTGGCGCCGATTAAGCCGTAGCGGTTTCCGCTGCCAAATTTAACCGAAACATTTTCGAATAATGGTTTTGCACCAAACTGGATACTGAGATTAGAAGATACGAGCAATTGAATTTACCGAATAAATAAGTGAATAATATGAACAACTTAATGTACATATACAAAAATATTTGCAGCTTAGTGACGCTAAAAAGCGATCATCGCGACTAAAAAAGCGGCAAAGTATAACACCTAAGTTGACACAGGTCACAACTCCAGACGCATTAAGCTACATTTTAATCCTTATTAGCGCTTACTGGTATCCCCTGCTATCGAAGCTATCCTTAATAGTAAATATACAGCTACCACAATATTCGCTAATAAAGCGGTAATTTTTATCTGATTGGCTCAAAATTTAGCAATTTACACAAGCTTTTTGCTGGCAGCTAAAGGCAATTGTGCCGATTTACGATGCAAAATCTTGTATTTGCTAGTATAATTAGCCACGCAAAAAACGCACAACGATTCAGAAGCAAGCCAGAACATGGCTTAAATTTCTTATATATCAGATCGTTAAGTTAATTCAAAACCGTCTTGAGGCCTATATGACAGCTAACAACAGCACTATTTACTACACGCTTACTGACGAAGCACCCGCACTTGCCACTTACTCTTTACTACCAATGGTAAGAACTTTTACCTCTGCTGCGGGTATCGATGTTCAATTAACTGACATTTCATTAGCAGGGCGTATTTTAGCTGCTTTTCCAGAGAACTTAACAGCAGAACAGCGCGTAGAAGATGGCCTGGCGTTCTTAGGACAACTAACACAAGACCCAGCCGCTAACATCATCAAACTGCCTAACATCAGTGCTTCTATTCCACAATTAAAGGCATGCATTGCTGAGCTGCAATCTCAAGGGCTAAACATCCCTTCACTACCAGAAAACCCGCAAAGCGATGCTGACAAAGACATCGCGGCTCGCTACGGCAAGTTACAAGGCAGTGCGGTAAACCCAGTACTACGTGAAGGTAACTCAGACCGTCGCGCGCCTCCTGCAGTAAAAGCTTTTGTGCGTAAGTTCCCGCATTCAATGGGCGCCTGGAGCAAAACTTCACAGTCGCACGCCGATTACATGCGCGATGGTGACTTCTTCAGCTCTGAGCAATCTATCACTGTTGATAGCGCTACTGATGTACGTATTGAATTTGTCTCTGCCAGTGGTGCTGTAGAAGTAAAGAAAGAGCTTAGCCTGGAAAGTGGTGAAATTTTAGACTCTATGTCTATGAGCATCAGCACACTTCGCGATTTCTTCGAAGAAACAATGACTGACTGTAAAGAAAACAACGTTATGTGGTCGCTGCACGTTAAAGCCACAATGATGAAAGTTTCCCACCCTATCGTCTTTGGCCACGCGGTAACTGTTTTCTTCAAAGACCTGTTCGCCAAACACGGTGAACTATTTGCACAGTTAGGCGTTAATCCGAACAACGGTTTTGGCAGCGTTATCGAAAAGATCGCCGGCTTACCTGATGCACAGCGCACCGAAATTGAAGCCGACATTCAAGCTTGTTTTGATTCCCGTCCAGAAATAGCCATGGTTGATTCGGACAAAGGCATCACTAACTTGCACGTACCTAGTGACGTGATTGTCGATGCGTCTATGCCTGCAATGATCCGTAACGGCGGTCAAATGTGGGGAGCAGACGGTACTGCCAAAGATGCTAAAGCAGTTATGCCTGAAAGTACTTACGCACGTATTTATCAGGAGACTATCAACTTCTGTAAAACCAACGGTGCATTCGACCCTACGACACTAGGTACTGTACCTAACGTTGGCCTGATGGCGAAAAAAGCCGAAGAGTACGGATCTCACGACAAGACTTTTGAAATGACTGAAGCCGGTACTATGCGTATTGTCGACAGCAAAGGCACTGTTCTAATGGAGCACGCCGTTGCAGTGGGCGACCTTTGGAGAGCCTGCCAGACTAAAGATGAGCCAGTACGTGATTGGGTTAAGCTAGCGGTAAACCGCGCACGTCAAACCTCTACACCAGCGGTTTTCTGGTTGGATGCAGAGCGCGCCCACGACAGACAGCTAATTATCAAAGTAAACAACTACTTACAAGAGCACGATACCAACGGTCTTGAACTGCCAATCATGGCTTACAACGAAGCGATTCGCTACTCTATGGAGCGCCAGGTTCGCGGTTTAGATACAATATCTGTCTCCGGTAACGTATTGCGCGACTACCTGACTGACTTGTTCCCAATCATGGAGCTGGGTACATCTGCGAAGATGCTGTCTATCGTACCTATGCTCAAGGGCGGTGGCATGTACGAGACAGGTGCTGGCGGATCTGCACCTAAGCACGTATTACAAGTTGAAAAAGAAAACCACTTGCGCTGGGATTCACTGGGTGAATTCATGGCCGTTGCGGTTTCTCTTGAAGACATGAGCATCAAGCACGGTAACAAGCAGGCAGCTATTCTAGCCAAGACACTGGATCTTGCTACCGCCAAACTACTGGAGGAAAACAAATCTCCTTCGCGTAGAGTTGGCGAGTTAGACAACCGTGGCAGCCACTTCTACCTAAGCATGTTCTGGGCTCAAGAGCTTAGCACACAAACTGAAGATACTGAGCTTGCAGCAAAATTTACAGCCCTTGCCAGCACTCTGACCGACAATGAAGCTAAAATCATTGCCGAACTAAATGATGTCCAGGGACCTGCTGCTGATCTGGATGGGTACTACCACGCCAGCCCAAGCAAAATTGAAGCGGTAATGCGCCCAAGCACTACACTGAACGCTGCGTTCGCTTAATATCTTTTAAGCCTTAGCAACAACAAAAGCCAGACCTGTAATGGGTCTGGCTTTTTTGTGCGCGTGGCGCGCGAAGCGCGGCAAGCCGCGAGTCGCGAGTCGTCAGTTGGAAGTTGGAAGTTGGAAGTTGGAAAGAAGATACTGACTTAGGATGAGGTGACAGCCTTGAGCGCATAAAAGGGCGTGAGGCGTGAGGCGTGAGGCGTGAGGCGTGAGGCGTGAGGCGTGAGGCGTACAGTATCAGACGCTCTTGTAGTGCAAGTGCAAGGATAAAGAAGATAGAATCGTGCAGAAAGATAGTATCAAAGTGACACTGATGGGTGGAAAAAATAGTGGGTTATAATGCTCAACCAAGTGAGAATTACCCACTATATTTTCCGTTTGAACGCCTTTTTCGCGCCGCTGGAGCTAGCGGCTCAATATTTGATTGATGCCAAAGAACATGATCAATGAGCCAAAAACAGATTCTAGATAGACTTTTATGCTTTTATAAAACGCTGATGCTTTTGGCGTAGACAAAAACAACACCACGCAGGCAAACCAGACAGTCGCCACACATAACACTACTAGCACCATTAGTGACAATAACCCATAAGACGCATCAAGAGGAGCCACGGCAGTTAACGCTGATGCATAGAAAATGGCGGCTTTAGGGTTGGCAATGGTTGCCGAAAAACCTTTAACAAAACTAGTCATTAATCCGGGAGACACTGCATCTGCCTTAGAAACCATCGGTATTCTGGCCTGGCGCAACATACGAAAGCCCATATAAATAAGGTAGGTTCCACCGATGACTTTAAAGGCTATAAACAGTGTCGGAAACAGGATAAACAAAGTTCCGACACCAAATAACGCTGCGGCTGCCCAAATGCCGTTCCCTAAAACAACACCGGCAGCTACTGCCCCTGCTTGTTTTCTGCTTGAGGCAACTGCAGCATGGGTTACAGCAATAAAGTCCGGGCCCGGACTCATAACGCCCAGATCGGCAATCCCCGCTAATGTGAACAACATTATTGTGATATCCATGTTTACTCCTAAATACTAATAGCCCATCAAAGCGCTAATCATAGCTGCCACAATAACGCGACTAACTAACACCAAATCAAGGTTTATGAATGTAATTCGAATGCTTATGCACGGGCACAGCTTATACTGCCTCAGTACCTGTTACAACGATATTTAACCATTACACTTCCAGCAAACCCCGTCATGCCCTAGTTAGTATAAAGCGGTGTAAAGAGACTCGTACTAAGAAGTTAAAAACACTCCTACTGACTTACAAAAATCCATACAGCCAGGGAACAAGGCGCAAGTCTGATCTAGGATGGCATGTACCTGTTATTCTCTTAGATCTGCACATAGCGATGGAATATTTTTTCCCAACAGGTAAAATAAGCGCCAACATGGATAAGCTAGCAAACAACAGATTAGCTGCACAACAATAATAATGGATTATGCAGGTACAACAATGAACTACCGTTTTAAAACCATCAACTTACAGGAAGATTTTGACACTTGTTGTCAATTTCGACGCGATGCCCATCTTCTTAACTCTGGCAGCGATCAGGATTTTGACAACGAACTTGCGGACTACAAAATACAAATCCAAGAAGTTATAGATTACCTTCCTCTAGGTAATTGCCACCTCTGGGCCGGCAAAGAAATTATCGGCCAGACCGAAATGAAATTTACCGACGACCCGAAAGTCGGCTATGTCAGCATGCTCTACCTTGTTCCCGAGTACCGGGGAAATGGTATCGGAGAGATGCTACATCAGCATAGCGTTGAAGTATTTTCTGCAGCCAACAAAGCTGAAATCCAATCCAGTGTCAGCCAGGCAAACAACCCCGCTATCAGCTTTTACCAAAAACACGGCTGGAAGTCGCAGAACCCAGAGACAGGCGGCGATGAGATGACATTGATGAAGTATGCTTTGTAAAAACAGTCGGAAGTCGGAAGTCTCTATATTGTGGCGACAGCCTTGAGCGTATAAAAGACGAGTAACAAGTCATTTTAATTGAAGTAAATGCTCATTTTTTCTTAATTCTTAGAAAACTCTGAACTCACCATCTGCACTTTAAAATGGAGCACAAGGGAGGAATTAAGCTAAGCCTTACACTTTAAAATTAAATGAGTGACAGGCTTAACTTTCAAAACAGCTACCTCTGAGCAATATTAAAAAATAAAATTACTTAGCTTCCTCTGTAAGTAGAGTAACTGTATGGCGATACCAGCAAAGGCACGTGATAATGCTCATCGGCATTGGCGATGCCAAACCTTAATACCACTTCATCTAAAAATGCTGGCTCGGCCAACTCCACGCCCCTAATCCGGTAATAATCAGCTACTTTAAACACTAATTCGTAAACTCCCACTTTAAAATCGGCGCCTTCTAAAATAGGCTTATCGCAGCGGCCATCACCGTTGGTGAGCGTATTGCAAATCAGCTCACGCCCATCATTTACGCTATATAAAGCCACTGGTATAGCATTTCCTGGGCAGCCGTTGGCTGTGTCTAAAACATGTGTTGTCAAATAGCCTGCAGTGTTTGCCATTGGGCCAACTCCCTCAATTCGGTTGATTTGTAAGACGATATCGCCAATCTGAACTAGCCACTTACTGGACACAAGTTGCGGACAATTTTAAGTGACGCTTCCCACTATAACCGCTCATCTATAATTAGCTTAATCATATATCTTGTTGTAAAGGACGTCATTTTTATCTTTTGCCACTGCTTCCGACTTTTACCCGTTGCAGTAAACACAAGATATTGTATACAATCTATCACTATATTGTTTATCAAACATCAAAAATCTGTTCAAATACAAACGATCAGCATTTTCTTTCAGGAGTCATAATGTCCAGTGAGCAATACCCCAGAGACTTAATTGGTTACGGTGCTAAGCCGCCCCACCCTCGCTGGCCTAAGAATGCCCGTATCGCCGTATCATTTGTGCTCAACTACGAAGAAGGTGGCGAGCGCTGCCTGTTACACGGTGATAGCGAATCAGAAGCTTTTCTCTCTGAGATGCCCGGCGCACAACCGTTGCCCAACCAGCGCAATTTGAGCATGGAATCCTGTTATGAATACGGCAGCCGCGCTGGCGTGTGGCGCTTGTTAAAACTGTTTGCTAAGCATGATATTGCGCTGACGGTGTTTGCAGTAGCCATGGCGATCCAGAGGCACCCTGATGTTGCCAGAGCGATGGTCGATGCAGGGCATGAAATCTGCAGCCACGGCTATCGCTGGCTGGATTATCAAAACATTAGCATTGAAGAAGAACAGCAGCACCTAACGGCCGCTATTGAGATTATTACCAAGCTAACCGGTTCGCGACCCAGCGGTTGGTACACCGGGCGCAACAGTCTTAACACTCGCCAGCTAGTGATGAATGAAGGCGGATTTCTCTACGACAGTGACGCCTACGATGATGACCTGCCCTACTGGCTAGATAATAAAGGTGCGGGGCATTTGGTTATCCCCTACACTTTAGATGTCAACGACATGCGATTCGCCACTGCTCAGGGCTTCAACTGCGGTGAGCAGTTTTATCAATACCTAGTGGATAGCTTTGATACTTTGTATGCCGAGGGTGAAGAGTCACCAAAGATGCTTTCTATCGGGCTGCACTGTCGATTAATTGGACGACCCGGGCGCATCGCTGCTCTGGAGCGTTTTATTAAATACGTTAAAAGCCACCCGCAGGTCTGGATTACCCGGCGGGTTGACATCGCCAATCACTGGCATCAACAGCACCCCTATGTAAAGAGTAGCAATTGATGATTACTGCCTGTTTTAAGACGATCACCCCCAGCAAAATGGATAAAACCGCCTTCATCCAATCTTTTGGCGGTATCTATGAACACTCGCCCTGGGTAGCTGAAGCGGCCTACCAACAGGGAGTTTTGGGATTACACAACCAGATAGAATCCCTTCACCAGCTGTTGGCAACTGAAGTTGCGGCGGCATCTAAGCATGAGAAACTCGCACTGATCAACGCCCACCCGGATCTTGCGGGCAAAGCAGCTGTCGCCGGTGAGTTAACGGCAGAATCCACGGCAGAGCAAGCCAGCGCGGGAATCAGCAATTGTAGCCCGGCAGAGTACAGCCAATTCACTGAGCTCAATGACGCCTACAAAACCAAGTTCAGCTTCCCTTTTATCATGGCGGTAAAAGGCAGTAATACCCAGAAAATCCTCAGCGCCTTTACCCGACGCCTGGAGCACAGTGTCGAACAGGAATTTAATCAAGCACTGCAAGAAATTGACAAAATTGCCCTATTGCGATTACAAGAGCTTTAATGCAGCTCATCGGCAATAGCCCACACTTAAAAGAGCGATAAACACTATGTCAGATGAATTTAAAAAGTATATCAACCTCGCCGATGCCCGCCTGGGCAGCAAAGTCGTTAGTGTCAGTGATGACTGGTTTGCCGAGGCCGACCGGATGTTGCAACCACAGGCACCGGTATGGAAAGAGGGAGTGTTTGATGACAACGGTAAATGGATGGATGGCTGGGAATCGCGCCGCAAACGTTTCGAGGGGCACGATCACGCCATCATTCGCCTCGGTGTTGTCGGTATTATAAAAGGGGTGGAAATAGACACCTGTTTTTTCACCGGTAACTTCCCTCCTTCTGCCTCTATAGAAGCTTGTTTTTGTGAGCGAGGTGATCCGGATGCCGATACGCTTTGGCATGAAATACTACCCGCGGTTAATTTACAGGGCGACAGCCAACATCTACATGCCATCGATAATCCGCAACCTTGGAGCCACTTACGCTTTAATATCTTCCCCGATGGCGGTATTGCCAGGTTAAAGGTACACGGTATTCCACACCACGACTGGAGCGCACAAGATCCCGAGCAGCTAATCGATCTGGCCTCTGCGCTGCACGGTGGCCGGGCACTGGCTTGTTCCGATCAACACTACGGTCACATGAGTAATATTCTCAACCCTGACCGCGGTATTAATATGGGTGATGGCTGGGAAACCGCCCGCCGGCGTACCCCAGGTTACGATTGGGTGATAGTGGCACTGGGCCACCCCGGTGAAATTTCGCGTATTATCATTGATACACTGCATTTCAAAGGCAACTACCCGGACAGCTGTTCGATTCAGGCGGCTTTTGTCCAGGGCGGCACCGATCAGCAGATAGAAACGCAAAGTTTATTCTGGCAAGAGCTGCTGCCCAGCCAGAAGCTGGAAATGCATAGCGAGCACGAGTTTACTCTGCAAGTACAAGACCTGGGGACTATCAGCCACGTGCGCCTGAATATATTCCCCGACGGCGGTATTAGTCGTATGCGCTTGTTTGGTAGCCTTAAAGGTCACCAATAATGGCCATTCTAAAACCACAACCCCTGACTAAAGCAGCTTTCGCACCCTTTGGGGATGTAATCGAAACTGCCGATCGGGATTATTTCCTGATCAACAACGACAGCACTCAGCGCTACCACAAGCTTGCTAGTGTTCAGCTATCTGCCGTATCCGATCAGGCCATCATCAGTATCTTTCGCGCCCGCAGCCATGCAATGCCACTGATGCTGAAAATGATGGAACGCCACCCCATGGGCAGCCAGGCATTTATTCCCCTGAACGCCAATGAGTTTCTGATTGTAGTCGCCCCGGCTGGCGAGCCGCCAAACCCCGATCAGTTACAGGCTTTTATCACTGATGGCTCTCAGGGCATTAATTACCATACCGGGGTCTGGCACCACCCTATTCTGAGTTTGATCGATAATGATGAGTTCCTGGTGGTTGATCGCCAAGGTGAAGGAGATAACTGCGATGAGCACTTTTTTACTGCTGACACAGAAATTATCTTAGACCCTACCGATGTTCTCGCGTATTAATAGCAAGGGCATACACAACAACAATTTTTTCTATAACAATAATAAATTGCCTGTCGCTAACCCTACAGGCAGCCGTAGGAGCAACTAATGGATCCCCATTATACAGAGTGGTTAAATCTGGTTATTCGCTGGGCGCACATGATTACCGGCGTCGCCTGGATCGGGGCCTCGTTTTACTTTGTCTGGCTGGAAAACCATCTCGACAGACGCACCCCGCGTGAGGGGCTGGCAGGTGATTTGTGGGCCATCCACGGCGGAGGCATCTACCACTTAGAGAAATACAAATTAGCACCGCCTAAAATGCCCGAGAAACTGCATTGGTTTAAATGGGAGGCATACACTACCTGGCTCTCCGGTATGGCACTGCTAGCGGTGGTGTACTATTTGAATGCGCAGTTATATCTGGTGGCCCCGGGATCTGGGCTCAGCTCAGTCGCGGCGATCAGTATCGGCCTCGCCAGCTTAATCATCGGCTGGGTAATCTATACTAGTCTCTGTGAATCAGCACTGGGTAAGCGACCGGCGCTGCTGGGCGCAATCTTGTTTGTGCTGATTATTGCCGCTTCCTGGGGACTTTCGCAGATATTCAGTGGTCGCGGTGCCTTTATCCACGTCGGCGCTATAATCGGCACTATAATGGTCGGCAATGTGTTCTTTGTGATTATGCCAGCGCAGCGCAAGATGGTGGCTTCACTGGAGGCCGGCGAGCTACCCGACCCGAGCCTTCCGGCGAAAGGGCTGTTGCGCTCCAGACACAACAACTACTTTACCTTGCCGATTTTATTCATCATGATCAGCAATCACTTTCCCAGTACTTTTGCCCACAGCTACAATTGGGCAGTACTGGCAGGTATTTCGATCTTAGGTATCTTAGTGCGCCACTACTTTAATACCCGCCACCTCAGTCAGAAATATGCCTGGACGTTACCGGCAGCGGCCCTGGGAATGATCTCACTGGCCTTTGTTGTCGCACCGCAGCGCAGTGCGCCCAATCCGGATACTACAGCTGCAGCTCCTGCTGTTAGTTTTAGCGCAATACAGCCAATTATCGAGCAGCGCTGCACTGTCTGCCACTCGGCCACGCCAAGCAGTCCGCTGTTTAGCGCACCGCCCGGCGGCATTACCTTTGATAGCAGCGAGCAGATCACACAACTGGCGGCCAGAATTCACGCGCAATCTGTGGCTACTCAGGCAATGCCTTTAGGCAATATGACGCAGATGACGCAACAAGAAAGAGATCTGCTAGGCCAATGGGTTACAGAAGGTGCCAATATAGACTAGCCAGTCAGTGTCTGACTTTTTGATTTAAAAGCCGACAACTGTCGGCTTTTTGCTTTGTGGGATAAACATTAGACAGTGGCGCACCAGCGTTGTCTCTGCTGGCAGAGGATGCTACAGATATTATTGGCCACATCGCTGTTTCCACCGTCACTGTCTGTAGAGATGAAGGTGAAGTGAATATTGGAGTTGCATCTAATGGGTATGGCCTGCGGCCTGTATCTGTGGCCCCAAAAATCAGCGACAAGGGAATGGCAAGCCGGAGTATTACAGTCGATTTGGTTTCAACTCTGACGTAAATCTAACCTTAACTGGTGCGCCTGCGAAGTACTTTTTGATGCTGCCGCTGGCTGAGACTCAGCCTGTACCTGCTGGTGAATTGGCTTATCATTGTGCACTTTCATGATCAGGCGAAAATAGCTGCTGTGGCGTTGATTAAAGGTGACCTACTTACCTTGCTCATTTAGGCCAGATCAGACCTCCCTTACTCAGAATCCATCTCTGGCATTGCTTGCAACTGTGCTAACAACTGAAGATCAAAATTGTTCTGGCTCGGTGTCGCTTGCTGCATTGACTGCAGTGCACAGCTGACATCTTTTTCCAGGATCGCCATGGTATTATCTAGCCCGTAGCCCTGATCAGCCCAGTCGATGCGCTTAAAATTATTGCCAAACCAAGTCGCCCCGGAGCTTTGCTGCATTATCTGCAACAGATAATCTTTATCGATCCCCTGTGCAGTTGCCGCCTCAAGTACTCTGCGTACAGCCACTACCGATGTTGCCGCCACATAGTTATTTAACACTTTAACTGCCATGCCGCTGCCTAGCGGGCCGGTGTGATGAATCTGTTGCCCCATGGCGGCAAATAAGGTTCTGGTCTGGGCAAAAGCTTGCTCACTCGCCCCTACCATAAAGGTTAGATTAGCCTCTTGTGCTGCAACTGGTGCACCCGACATTGGCGCGTCGATCAAGATCACCCCTTGCGGTAGTTTAGTGGCGAGATCCTGGATATCGGCAGTGGCCAAGGTAGAGCAAATAATCAAATACTTAATCTGATTGTCCCCTGTGAACAACCCCTGCTGCTGGTCAAAACACAGTACTAATGTTTGCGCATAGTCACGCACCACACTGATAACGACATCGGTGTCAGCTAACAAGGCCGAGAAATCCCACTGCATCAATTCTGCGTGTGCACTGAACTCCTCTCTCGGGCGTACATCATACCCCCTGCAGCTAAAGCCTGCTCTGGTTAAGTTCTGTAACATTGGCAAACCCATACTGCCGCAGCCTGCCATCACTACTGTACAGTTATCATTGGTTAGCTGGCGCTGTTCAATATTGATTTTTTTCATTTCTTCTATTAGCGACCCTATTTAGCTGAGTGTGTCATCGACACAGCGTTAAGGGGATGGGTTATCCACTTTACTGCTGTTGAGGTTGAGTCAAAAAACTGATGCTCTACCCCAGCTTTTATATAGCAACGACTCAATTGCTCTTTTACCAGGGATTTGAAATCAACATCTTCTAATATTAGGTAACCTGCTTGTAGACCTCTGGATTTTCTTTTTATCAGAGTATCAGTGAGAATCTTTTCTGCTTCAGGGGTAAATAAACTCGTTCGGTGCAAGGTAATGACTTGGCTCCATTGCGAGCCTTCCAGCTGCAAAATACAAGACTCTAGAGCCCACTTGTAACGCTTGAGCACTTCATCATTAAAGGGTCCTGTCGCGTCAACCCGCAAAAGTGTATCCTCAATTTCTATTTCAAAAACACCGTGTTCTTTAAATTTCATACGACACCTTAACTGTCTATTCATCCTTGAATTCCAGTCATTTAATACCAGCATCAGCTTGTCTTCAAGAGTGCGAATAGCCTACGAACTTTCAGCAGAATAAAGTTTGAGTTCAGCTAAAATACCGATAAACAATTAGATCAACAAATATCAGGTTTGCTGTATTTTAGCTATGAGAATCGCAGAGTGTACACAGAGAATTACCGCTCGTGAGCAGCTATTCGTTTGAGCAATCACAAGCCCCCACTACAGTGGCGCATTTGCTCAACTCGATGTCATTTAATTATTGAATATGTGTATTAATCCACGGATTGCATGAAGCAAACCGCTTAGTGACGATCCATAAAATCGCCTTTATACTTGCAGGTTATGAACCCGATGGGAAAAGTTATTGTAGCAGAGGATATTTTTCAATTTTCTAAGTATCAGAATGGATGTCGAACTTTTTCGCAACTGCGAATGTGAATCCATTTTTACCTTTATTCTTCGATTCGTACATGGCATTGTCCGCCTGTTTTAACAATACGCTTGCATCTACACCGTGATCGGGAAATATGGAAATACCAATACTAACTCCAAGATTCAGATTCAATCCTCTATAGCTAATCTGTGACGATATTAAGGCTATCACTTTAGTAGCCAGAATTTTCGCCCCCTTGCGATCATCTAACTCGGGCAGAACAACAATAAACTCATCACCTCCGATCCGGGCAACCGTGTCAGCAGCGCGGACAGTTGACACTAATAGCGCGCCAAACTCTTTAAGAACCTGATCTCCTACAGCGTGACCGTGCGTATCGTTAACCAGTTTAAAGCCATCTAAGTCCATAAACATCAAACCGACCTTGGTCTTTGAGCGTTCCGCCATTCTGATCGACTGAGACAGTCGATCCACTCCCAGTTTTAAACTTGGCAAACCGGTAAGAGCATCATGTGTGGCCAGATGAGTAATTTTCTCTTCAGCTATTTGACGCTCAAAAACGCGGCCTAATTGATCGGTTGCATAATCCAAGGTCTGCAAAAGAAGCTTACTGGGCTTGATCTGCTGTTCTGAAAAAAACTCAAGCACGGCGATGGTATCATCGCCTACCCGAATAGGTTGAACAAGACTTCCGCGAACCCCAAGTTCTTTTAGCAAATCGGCCCATACATAATCGGGGTCTTCAGTGACATCAGCTGCAATAATCGAGCGACCATCGCTGAGCACTTTTTGCGGCAACCCTTCCCCGCCATTGAGCCATGCGCCTTCAACTGCATCCCGAAATACCCCGTCCTGATCACCATGAATTAAGTACCAAGTACCGGCACTGTGCAGCTTTTTTCTATCGGCTGGGCTGACTAAAAACGCGTGGCCTATCCGCCAGTTAGAATGACTGCATAGCAGCTCAATGCTTGCTTCTAAGGCTTCAGTGGTGCTTTTAGCTTTATTTGCGCCGGCGGCAAGCCGGCGGCGTAACATCGCAAAAGACATTTCCGCCTTCAAGTGCTCCTCTGCCTCATAGCGTTCAGCAATCTCCTTTTCTAAACTTTCTGTGCGCTCTTTTACCATGGCTTCTAGATTATTTATAAGGGGGCCGATCACCCGCTGGAACATTAATGCACCGCTAATAATCAAAATGGAGGCAACAATAGCGGACAAGACACTCACCCTAATAATGGGATCTTTAATCTTTGAGACTGCTACCTTGGCGACAATTCCCCATCCCAATTCCGCCAGAGGAGCATGGGCCGCTAAAACCTCTACACCGAGGTAATCCGGTCCAACCACAGTGCCAGATCTCCCTAGCAGGGCCTGGCGCATCGGTTCGGCCAGCGAAGAGTCGAAGGGCACGTATTGGATATTCGTCGGGCGCTCTTGGCCAGATCTCACCATAAACACGATGCGATTCCCCTCCCGCCGGGCAATGGTCATTTCCCCCCTGCCACCAAGTTGCTCGTGGCTAAGGTAACTATCGACCACTTGACTCAGTGTGGCATATTTCCAGCCTCTGGGATGGGTATTATTACTATGTTTGCGATCAAACCGAGCAATCGAGTCAATCAGGTGGGCCTGAGTACGTACCTGCTCGGTCAAGCTGTTGCGCTGTGCTTCGTACGCATCTGCGTAAAACTGTACGATAGCTACCCCTACGGCACTCGTCACTACTAATGACATGATTAAGATAAGCAACAGCAGACGACGTTTTTGCCCCCTTGATGGATCGCTAGAAATATTTAACATTGCCATTATTCAATTGCCATGTAATTTTGTAGACCCTTGATATCCTTTGCACATACACATTGCTCAACACTCGAGCGTATAGCTAAAGTGTAGTCGAAATAACCATCTTTTCAGTGCATATACACGGCTGTTTAAGCATTAATTACTGTGGTTTTTCAGCAGGAAGGAATAAATTAGCTGGCGGCGGCTGGGTTTTAAGTAGATTGTCACTTTTTAGACATAGCTTGTTTACTGTTTTTCTTTACTTCTGACGTTAGCTTGTAGCTTTAAACAACTTTGTGCAGCGAATTCCGGTTTCTGCCTTACAGATCAACCTAAGCAGTACTTGCCAATTAATTAGCACTGCCTATTGACGACAGTAGAACAAACACTCTACCCTGTAGGTAGAACAAACACTCTACCGGTAGAATTATATGCTCAGAGAACAAATTGCCGCCAGCCTTGAACAGGCTTTCAGTAAATCAGGCTTCGCCGAACCAAGTGTCGCTCAACTGAGAACAGCCTGCAACGTCAGCTTGCGAACGCTGTACAAACACTATCCGTCCAAAGAGGCAATGATAGTTGCAGCTCTGGAGTTTCGCCATCAAAGGTACCTGACATTTCTACACCACCCTTCAGCGATTACTGGGGTGGAATCTGTTTTACACATTTTCGATAGGCTTGAGCAATGGATGCAACAATATGCGCCTCACGGCTGCCTGTCTATGAACGCTATTGCCGCTTTTCCCGACAACCTACTGATCAATAACGCCGTTAAAGAACACAAAAAAGCTGTTCGTCAGTTCTTGGGCCAGCAAAGCCGGAGAGAAGATCTGGCAACGGCTGTGTTTTTACTCCACGAAGGTGTTTCAAGCGCCTGGCCGGTACTCGGTAGAAATGCGGTTACTACTGCACAACAGACACTTCGTCTACTTTTAAAGGAGCATCAATAATGACCACTATCGCAAAGACCATGCAAGGTATTGTACTTACCGGCCACGGTGGCCCAGAAATGCTCCAATACCGCAACGATATCCCGGTGCCGACACCTTCTGCAAATCAAGTACTGATTCGTGTCTCTGCTGCCGCTGTGAACAACACAGACATCAATACCCGAACAGGTTGGTATGCAAAAAGTGATAGTGCTAACTCTGATTCTGGCTGGTCTGGTACTGGCATTGATTTTCCGCGCATACAAGGGGCAGACGTCTGTGGCCACATTGTTGCGGTCGGTGACAATGTCGGTTCTGCGCGTATCGGGGAGCGGGTAATAATAGAGCCTTGCCTAACACAAGCCCATGAGCAGCCACTTAACTCCCCTTGGTACTATGGCTCTGAATGTGATGGAGGGTTTGCACAATACACTGTGGTTGCTGCCAAACATGCTTACCCAGTCAACAGCTCTCTCTCTGATCTTGAACTGGCGACATTCCCCTGCTCATATTCAACCGCCGAGAATATGCTTTCACGCGCCAGTGTAACTTCTGCAGATAGAGTGTTGATATCCGGAGCCTCTGGCGGTGTTGGCTCAGCAGCCATTCAGTTAGCAAAAGCGCGCGGCGCTTATGTTATTGCCATTACAAGCCCAGCAAAAAATCAGCAACTACTGGCGTTAGGTGCAGATAAAGTCATCTCTCGAGACGACGACTTAGTAACGACCCTAGGTGAAAACAGTATTGATGTAGTTCTGGATCTGGTCGCGGGAAAGCAGTGGCCGCAGTTTCTACAAATTTTAAAACCAACCAGTCGCTACGCAGTCTCTGGCGCGATTGGCGGTGCCTTTGTTGAGCTGGATGTCAGAACACTCTATTTAAAAGATTTAAGCTTTTTCGGCTGTACTGTACTTGGGCCCAAAGTATTTCAAAACTTAGTTAGCTACATCGAGCAGGGAAAAATTAAACCTTTGCTTGCCCAGGTCTTTGCACTTAAAGAGATAAAGTCTGCCCAAGCACTTTTTTCGAAAAAAGCGCATGTAGGAAAAATTGTTCTAAAAGTTTGCGAATAATATCCCCTGTGACTGCGCGAAAACTGGCCGGGCAGAGAGAGCATGTGATCAGCTCCGGCTAGTATCATTAATCAATGACTATTGGTCGCTAGCGGGAATTTACTCATTTAACATGAAGCTAGTAATTCTTTGGGCTTGGGAGTACTTAACACTTCAAACAGGCAGGCACCAATGATCAGAGCTGCTCCACAGTATTCAATGATAGTCACGCGCTCCTGCGGCAACAGTAAACTAGCAGAGACCACCGCAACAAGCACCTCAGACATCATCAGCAGACCCACCCGACCGGGGTTAATAAACTTCTGCGCCCAAATAATAGCCAACACCACAGGTAGGAAGATCAATATCGAAATCAGCGATATAACCGGCAGCACTGACACAACTTGGGTTATCTGAAAATGACTTTCAGAGCCCATCAAAGAACCAATCAATAAGACAGTGAAAACCGTAAACGCAAACTGCCCTAAAGCCAAACCGGCTATTGGAACTGTATCAAAGCGCTTTATCATCGCCGCGCCTATTGCCCAAAAAATGCCGGATAACAAAGCCAGTACATCGCCAATGTTAAGTTGCACAGACTCATTACCAGAGAGCATCAGAGCCATGCCTGCTAAGCCCCCCGCAACAGCCAGCCAGCGCGACCAATCCGCCTTTTCTTTAAACCATAGGATTTCAATGATGGTTGCCCAAACGGGTGTCAAATAAAACAGCAACGTTGCACGCACCACAGAAGAATAAACCACTCCAGAAGAATATAAGGCAATGCCTAAGCCGGTAAAAAGGCCTATCAATAAAATTTTTCCCCAATGCCCTCGGTGGAGCTTCCACTGTAGCGCTACGACCAGCATTAAAGGCAACAGTGCGGGTATATGTAACAAAGCGACAGCTGAGTCCCCGGCCACCCCCTGCTCTTGCAATAACCTCAGCGGTATCCAATAAAGCCCCCAAACTGCAGCCGCAATAACGACGACAGCAGACGTAAACCCAGAACCGGCAAATTTTAATGACACCGCTTATCACCTCTAAAACACTATTATTTATAAATTGTTAACTCATACTGCCGCTTTCTAATTTCAAAAAGCGGCTAATAGGGCTATTTTATAGGGTTTCTATGAATGCGGAATTCATTTATTATTCTTTCTTTATTAACATTTTCTAAATAATACTATGATTCGATCACTACCATCACTAAACACTTTAAGAGCTTTTGAGACGGTTGCCAGGCACCTGAACTACCATCTGGCCGCTGAAGAATTACGGGTCACCCCCGCTGCTGTAAAACAGCTAGTAAGTCGGCTGGAGGCCTCTATCGGCACTCGTTTGCTACAGAGAAAAGGCAGAGGGCTTGAACTAACCCGCGCTGGCCAAGCGGGCCTGAGTGACCTTGCCCTGGCAATGGCCCATATGAAGTCCGCCGTTGAGCATATGCGCGAAGAGCATCATATAAAACAACTTATCATTACAGTTGAACCGTCTTTTTCCAGTGCCTGGCTCATTCCTAAGCTCGCTCAATTTAGAGTATTACACCCGGATATCAGTGTACTGATAGACTCATCGGCTCAATTAGTTGAGCTGCAGCGGAGCAAGGTTGATATAGCCATCCGCTACGGTACTAAAAAAGACAACAATCTGGTACAGCAACGATTATTTAACGACCAGATACTCCCGGCCTGCAGCCCAGATGTTGCCAACTCTCTTCCACCGTGCAGTCAACTAAAAGACCTTCAAGGCACTTCGCTAATCCACTGGGATACCAGCCAACTCGATGCCGCAACATCCAGCCGACAGTGGTTTGTCTGGAAAAACTGGCTGGCGCATTTTGATATCCATAAAATGGCCACCAACGAGGGACTTCATTTCAGCGATTATAGTCAGGCACTGCAAGCGGCAATCGCGGGGCAAGGTGTCATTCTGGTCAGCAAACCTATTCTTAATACGCTATTCCAAAGCGGATTACTCAGTTGTCCATTTCAAGAAGAAGCGACCCCCGACATCGGCTATGACATTGTTACTACACCCCAGGCAATGGAGCGAGGGGAAGTACAAGCATTCGTTAACTGGATTCTTAAAACCGTTGAAGACGAACAGCTGTTTGATTGAAGTCAGCGCAAAAAAAAGCCATTCAAAAAATGAATGGCTTATTACTTCCTACTTCCTACTTCCAACTAATTCTCAACTACGCTGACGATATACCGCGCCCTGAAACAAGTTTGAGTATTGTGTAGCCGGTGTCAAGAAAGCCTCATAACTCTCGCGCACCGTCTTGAATTGTGGGTTGGCATCTGCCAGTTCATCCATCACTTCAACCGTAGCCTGTTTCAATGCACTGATCACGTCTTCTGGAAATTCTTTGAACTGCACACCGCTGGATTTTAATTTCACCATTGCCTGCGTGTTGAAATAATCAAACTGTGCCAGTGTTTCCACAGAAGTAGCTAGTGCAGCCTCTTCAACAATCGCCTGTAAGTCTTTGGGTAATGCTTCGAAGGCGTCTTTGTTGACAACTATCTCCAGAGCGGCACTGGGCTCATGGAACGCCGGGGTGTAGCAGATATTGGCCACTTTATTTAAACCGAAAGCCTGATCCAACATCGGTCCTACCCACTCAGCGGCATCAATAGCCCCTGATTTAAAGGCAGGGAAAATCTCTGGTGGTGGCAGTAACACGGCATTGACCCCGAGCTTGCGCATAGCTTCGCCGCCTAAACCGGCGATGCGCATATTTAAGCCCGATAAATCTTTGACTGAGTTAATTTCTTTCTTAAACCAACCACCGGACTGTACCCCGGAGTTACCGCTGTAAAAAGCTTTTAAGCCGCGCTCGGCATAGATCTCATCCCACAACTGTTGACCGCCGCCATGACGCAGCCAGGCGACTTGCTCAGTGGCTGTCATGCCAAAGGGCACTGTGGCAAAAAAGTGCAGCGCCGAGTTTTTACCGGCAGAGTAATAAGGAGTACTATGGCCAATTTCGGCGGTACCTTTTTGCACGGCATCTTCTACGGCAAAAGGAGGCACCAGCTCTCCCCCTGAATAGACTTTAAAGCTTAAACGACCCGCTGACATAGTCTCTACCCGCTTGGCAAAGCTAGTCACGTTGGTACCTACCCCCGGAGCTTTGGCCGGAAAACTGGTCGGCAATTTCCATTCAATTTTGCCACTGGCGATTGCGGGGGCACTGGTAATGGCGACGCCTGCTGTGGCCGCCGCTGCTCCTTGTAAAAATTTTCTACGTTGCATACATACTCCTCTGTTCTTTCAATGGTTTTGCAATACCGTTTAGGTATTGCAGCTTTTTGTTAAATTATCTAAAAATCTGATCCGGTAACCAGGTCACCAGGGATGGAAATGCAACTAGGATAAACATCGCCAAAATTTGGATCAGCACAAAGGGAACTACAGATTTGTAAATATCTACAGTGCTGATGCTGGCTGGCGCTACTGAACGAAAATAGAACAGCGCAAAGCCAAATGGTGGGGTTAAAAAGCTGGTTTGTAAGTTAATCGCGATCATGATCGCAAACCACACAGGGTGGAAATCCATAGCCAACAGCACAGGGCCCACCACCGGAATGACGATAAATAAAATTTCAATGAATTCCAATATAAAGCCGAGCAAGAAAATCACCAGCATCACGGCCAGCAGCGCCCCCCATTTATCTCCAGGAATGTTACCCAACAGTTGTTCTACCAGTTCATCGCCATCAAAGCCCCGGAACACCAGCGAGAGCATGGAAGCGGCGATAATGATCGCAAATACCATTCCCGAGACACTGATGCTGTGCTTGATGGCACTGCTTAATACCGCATCTTTATAAAGGAGCCAGGCGCTGTTAAGCAAGGCAGCTAACAGACAAACACTCAGCAGCAGAGCAATGACAGAACCCGTAGCAAATTCAATTTTTGCAGTACTGAAATCTATTCTCGAAAGCCCCATGGATACCAGTAATGTTAAACTGAAAGCGGCAAGTGCACCGAGCAGCGCAAACAACTTGGTCGCGCGCTTTGCATTGGGGCTATTCGCCGCCGCGATTAATAAAGTACCGCCCACACCCACTGCCGCCGCCTCGGTCGGCGTTGCTACCCCGAATAAGATAGAACCCAACACCGCCACAATTAATAAGATTGGCGGTAAAAAGGTAGTGGCTATAGCGGCGTAACTAACAGGTTCTGCCATCGACTGCTGTTGTTGTATTTCTTCAGTACTGGATTTTTCTGCAATAAACTTGCCGTGTACAAACACATAGACGGCGTACAACGCCACCAGCAACAGTCCAGGAATCAGTGCCCCGGCAAATAAGTCTCCAACCGATACCGGATCCGGGGCAAAATTGCCGACATTTTGCTGTGCCTCAATATAGGCATTGGAGATCTGATCACCTAACAGTATCAATACAATAGAAGGCGGTATTATCTGCCCTAAAGTACCAGATGCGCAGATCAACCCTGAAGAGAGCCTAACTGACACGCCTGCTTTAAGAAGTGCCGGTAGCGATATCATCCCCAACATCACAATGGTCGCACCAATAATTCCGGTAGAGGCGGCGATCAATGCACTGACGATTAATACCGAATAGGCCAGCCCCGAGCGCGAGCCGCCAAAGAAGCTCGCCATTATCAGCAGCATGCGCTCGGCCACTTTAGAGCGCTCTAACAGTATGCCCATCAGTACAAACAGCGGCACTGCTATTAACAGCGGGTTATTCATAATGCCAAAGACCCGCTGCGGGAAAGCGCCAAAAAAGCTCAGATCAAAATGGCCAAAGGCGGCGGCGACAAAACCAATCAGCACCGGCACCCCCGAGATAGCCAGCATGACCGGCATCCCGCTCATAATAGCCAACAGCAGCGAAAGTCCCAACAACAGCAACCAGATTGCTTCGATGCTCATGCTTGACCACCTGCACTGTCAGCACCCGTAGCAGTTTCAATGGGCAAATAGCGTCCACCTCTGAGCAAAACCACAATGCCTTGTAATATCATCAGGCAACAAACCAGCGGCAATGACGTTTTAACCAGAAAAAGCCCCGGTAAACCACCCGTCTCTCTCGACCCTTCAAAAATCTGCCAGGCATAGCTAATATCAGGCCAAACCCAATATAAAGTCAGTGCACAAAAGGGAATCATCAACAATAGGATTGCCGCTGCATCTATCTGTTGTTTTAAACGCTGCCCCTGGCGCTCGCGAAAAACGTCTACCCGCACGTGCCCGTCACGGCCAAATCCGTAGACAATGCTCAGTACTACTAAGATACTAAAGCTATATAAAGCAAGGTCTTGAAGCTGTAGGAAGCCAATACCGTAGATATAGCGCAACAGCACAATAGTGATTTCGCACAACACTAAAACTACCAGTAAATACAGGCAGAGTTTCTCCACCACTAAGTGAATAAAAAATCCGAATTTAGATGACAATTGCAATTTTTGACCTTTGATTAGCTGCTAGATTTTTGCAATTACTGCAATTACTTAGCGGGATTTAATAATTTTTTTAGCATTGCAAACCATAGCTAGTATCGGGGGGTATTTCAAACCTTTTTGATTGAAGGATTACAGAAAAGCAGTTGGAAGTTGGAAGTTGGAAGTTGGAAGTTGGAAGTTGGAAGTTGGAAGTATAATGAAACTGATTAAATGTTAAGGGCAGTAGATTATAGACAAGCTAAGTTGCGCAGTGCACAACTTAGCTTGTGATGTTGCTCGCTGTAGGCTCTGGCTTTTGTTAGTCAGAAATTGTCAGTTCGCCGACTACCTCGCAGATTATTTGGGCAATCAATTGGCAATCTTTTTCAGTAAAAGTCAGTGGAATACGCATATCCAACAATTTCGAAAGTCGCTGCTCTGTCACTGGCAGTGAGGGCATATCCTGAATATAGCACCAGCTGTCGTAGCGACTGGTATAACCATCTGGCATTGCTGCTCCGAACCACTTTAGGACTACTCCGCGTGCAGCACATTGCTCGACCACTTCAACAATGCTCTGTGTAGAAAATTGCGGTAGCGAGAACTGCAGGGTGCTTGCCACATACTGCTCTTTAACAGGTCTCTGGGTCAGCCTGATTGCCTCACACTGGTGTAAAATCACCTCCATTAAGGCATAGCGGTCATTCCAGCGCTTGCACTGGCTATCTAACTGAGCCAGTTGCGGCCGCAAGATAGCCGCCCGTAAATTATCCATGCGACCACTGTAGTTAGGTGTTTGCAAACTGATATCGGCAAATACTTGCGGATCGGGAGCTGCGCAGTGGTTAGTGTAGAGCATATAAGACCCGGAATACATGATAGCCCTGGCCATTAACTGTGCATCGCTGCTAATCAGAAACCCGCCTTCACCAGAGTTCAGATGCTTATAGGTCTGAGTACTAAAACAAGCCACCAGTCCAAATGTTCCACTTCGTTTTCCGTCCCAGAAAGCCCCCATGGTATGGGCACAATCTTCAATTAAAACAATCCCAAACTCTTCACAAATCGCCATCACCCTATCCATATCGGCGATGTGCCCACGCATGTGCGAGAGCATTAAGTATTCGGCGCCTGATTGCAAAGCTTTTGCATGTAGATCATCGAGGTCAATGCAATAATTTTCATCGACATCCACCAGCACCACAACAGCGCCGCTATTGTGGATAGCCCCGGGAACGGGGGCCAGTGTAAAAGCGTTACACAGCACTTTATCACCCGCTTGCACCCCAGCAGCACACAGCGCTACATGTAACGCATAGCCACCCGATGAGCAAGCCAACGCGTAGGGGACGTCCATATAATCGGCAAACTCTATTTCCAGTAGATCTGTTTCACTGCGCTCTCCTGCGGCGCTATTATAGCGATGTAAACGACCACTGCGCATTACCTTAACCGCCGCCTCTATGGCGCTCTCGGGGATTGGCTCTTGCTGAGTAAAAGATTTTGTAAAGGTCTTCATAAACTGCCTCAATTGTTAACAATAATTGTATTTACTCAGTCGTAACGCTTTTGCTGATACACCTCAAAGTCCCACTGCATGTCTGGAAAATACTTGCGTAAGCGCCAGTCACAGGCACGAGCATGCCCCTCCATACCCTCTACTCTGGAAATCCGTGAGCCGACAGCACTGTAAGCTAAGTTCGCCTCTTCACTGATCTCCTGATAAGTGAGTATCTTTAAAAATTTATGCACATTCAGACCGCCACTGTATCTTGCCACTTGTTTGGTCGGCAGTATGTGGTTTGTTCCGGAGCACTTGTCACCGTGGGTAACGGTTGCACCCTCACCGAGAAAAAGCGAACCGTAATTTTTAAGATTGTCTAGCCACCAGTAAGGATCTTCGGTAAGCACTTGCAAATGCTCGCTGGCATACTGATCACTGACTTTTACTAACTCTTCACGGCTGTCACAGTATATGATTTCTCCGTGATCGCGCCAGGCTGCGGCAACTATGTCGTGATTGGGCATATCCCCAGCCACTTTCGGCAGCAGCTGTGCCACTTTTTCTCCCAACGCCTTGTCGGTGGTGAACAGCCAGACCGGTGAGTCAGTGCCGTGCTCCGCCTGAGAAACCAAGTCAACGGCAATTGTCATGGGATCGGCGCTGTGATCGGCAATAATGGCTGACTCTGTAGGGCCGGCAAAAACATCGATACCTACATCGCCAAACAACAAGCGCTTGGCCTGAGCCACATAACCGTTGCCAGGGCCCACTAAAATATCGGCCTTGACCCCTGTAAACAATCCTTTGGCCATACTGGCCACAGCTTGTACCCCTCCCATCTCCAAAATAATGTCTGCACCGGCCAGATCCATCGCATAGACGATGGCTGGATGAATGCTGCCATCTTTTGGCGGTGAGCAGGCAACAATCTTCTGCACCCCTGCCACTTTGGCGGTAGCAATGCTCATTATCGCTGAGGCGGCGTGGGAATAGCGACCACCGGGCACATAGCATCCCGCGCAGTTCAGCGGAATCACTTTTTGCCCCAGTACTGCACCGGATGCGGTGGTGATTTTAAACTCGGTAAGGCTGGCCAATTGAGCGCGGGCAAATTCAGTCACTTGTTGGTAGGCGAATTGAATATCTAGCTTGGTTTGCTCGGGCACCTGCGCAATTAGCTGGGCGCGTTTTTTATCAGATAAAATGAAGTCACCGCTCCAATTATCCAGCTTTTGTGCGTACTCTATAACGGCTTCTTCGCCACGTTGCTCTATTTGCTCGAGCATGCTCTGTACGCTCTGAGTAATCTGGACGTCGCTAACAGCGGCTGTGGCACTAGATTTTTTTATATACTGCATGATAGGTTCTTCTTTTATTATTAGTGGTTTCAAATATTAGATGGCTAACATCTAATCACCCCGATACAAAAACCACCAATGCCAATTTTGTTATCGCTGGTTACTTTTCGGTATCGAGTGGCCGTTATATCCCACATCAAGGAGTATGTTTTTGGAACTAAAGTGGCTCAAAGACTATCTAGCACTGGTCGAGCAAGGTTCTTTTTCCAAAGCGGCCGCCAAACGCTTTGTAACTCAACCCGCGTTTAGCCGTAGAATTCGCTCGCTGGAAGCCTGGCTGGGCGTCAGCTTGGTTGAGCGCAACCAATACCCTCTGGTGTTAACTGCGGCTGGCGATGTGTTTGCCGATCGGGCAAAAACACTTGCCGATACCATGCTGCTGTGTCGCGAGCAGCTGCGCAGCATGCAACATCAACAAAATGAAATAACTCTGAGCTCACAGCAAACACTGGCGGTGTCTTTTTTTCCGAACTGGGTAGAAAATTTTAGCGCCCAGCTAACCGACACTTTAATACACATGAACACTGTTGATTTACATGAGGCTGTCGAAACATTTTTAGGCGGAAGCAGTGATTTTCTACTCTGCTATAACACCGCCAATATTTTTAAACAGCTACTGGTCGATGAAGTTGAATCGCTACAAGTTGGCGTCGATGAATTAGTGCCGGTGTGTGCAGCCAACGAAGAAGGCGCGGCGTTATTTAAAGTAGCTGAGCAACAAGTACTGCCTATGTTAAGCCACACCCCTGAATCATTCTTCGGCCAATTAATTGCCGTTAAATGCCTGTCTAAACTGCCCTCTTCTATCCAGATAAAACACTGCTACCAAAGCTCCCTCTCCGAGGCGCTAAAAGCACTTGTATTAAAAGGCAAAGGCATTGCCTACCTACCACGCAGCATCGTACAACAGGAAATCAATACCGGAAAACTTGTTCTCATCGAAGATTTTCTGGTACGCGTGCCCCTACAGATAAACTTGTACCGCCTTAAACACTCACAGTCACTGCAAGCGCAACAGTTATGGGAGCAGGTTACGAAAACAGTCGGAAGTAGCGAGTCGGAAGTCGCAAGTTAATATACCTGACAACTTCCAACTTCCAACTTCCAACTTTCTTTACCTTATGCCATTAAGTAATCGGCAGTAATTTTTATAGCATTGGCTAAGCTGGCGGGAGTGATTTTATACTCTTTAAAACTTAATCAATCAGGTATCACCCATGTCAAAGCCGTTCTCTGTCAAGCAAAGCCTGGCAATGTTACAACAGGTTATCGAGCAACTTCCAGCTAAGCGTAAGGTCGCACCGGCGCCCAGTGCACCAGAGCTACAAGAGACACTCGATATCAGTTTGAATAACCAGGGGGTAGATACTGAGCAGCTAGTTTGCGCAGCCAAAGCTTACTTGGAATACAACCCGGACGTCTCCCAGGTCGCTTTTTATAAATTATTATACTCCGGCCTCAATACCCCTGCCTTACTCGGAGACTGGGTCACCAGTTTATCAAACGCCACTATGCACACTTACCAGGTGAGTCCTGTTGCCACTTTGATGGAGCTGGAGCTGATCAAACAATGGAATAATTTAGTCGGCTTTACACAAGGTGATGGGGTGATGGTCAGTGGTGGTTCTCAGGCAAACTTGATCGCCATGTTACTGGCCAGACACAAGCGCTGTCCCGACATTAAGACTAAGGGCCTGAGGGGACAAACCTTAGTGGCATTTGTCTCAGATCAGGCCCATTATTCGAGTTTAAAAGCGGCCAACGTGCTCGGCATAGGCAGTGATAACTTAATCGCCGTATCCAGTGACGACCAAGGCCGCCTTGACCCCCAAGCTCTGGAACTTGCAATCCAGAGTGCACTTGCCAAAGGTCATACTCCGTTCTTCGTCGGCCTTACGGCTGGCACCACGGTCATCGGTGCATATGATCCCATACAGCCGAGTAGCCTGATCGCAAAAAAATATGATCTGTGGTTGCACGTCGATGGTGCCTGGGGAGCACCGGTATTATTCTCATCAGAGCATCGACACTTACTGGCGGACAGTGAGCTAGCTGACTCCGTCACTTGGGATGCACACAAGTTGATGAACGTGCCGGTAACTGCAGCGGTCATCTTGGTTAAACAGTCGGGCTTATTACGTCAGGCTTGCAGCGGTGGTGGCGGTGATTACCTATTTCACAGTGACGAGAATGAAGCTTATAACCTGGGCGAGCGCTCGATTCAATGTGGTCGGCGTGCCGACGCGCTAAAAGTTTGGATGAGCTGGAAAGCCATAGGTAGTCAGGGGTTCAGTGATAAAATTGACCATTTGTTCGACTGTAAGACACATTGCGTCGAGCAAATCGAAAGCATCAGCGAGTTACAAATGCTCGCTCCCGCTGCATATCTGAATGTACTGTTTCGCTATCAACCCAGCGAAGAGCTGGACGAGCAGCAGCTTAGGCAACTAAACATCGCCATTTGCAAAAAGCTTAAAGCACAGGGCACTTATATCGACTATGCAACGTACAAGGGACGTAGCGGGATAAGATTAATACTTGCCAACAGTGACTGTCAGCGAAGCGATATAGATGACATGTTGCTCGCTTGTATCAGTGCTGGGGATGAGATTTATAAGGGAAAGTAGGGAGTTGGAAGTTGGAAGTTGGAAGCCGACAGTAGTGACTGGCGTGAGGAGTGAGGAGTGAGGAGTGAGGAGTGAGGAGTGAGGAGTAGGCAGGTTATTGTTGCCCCTTGCTAAAATCAATCAAATGTCTGTGACTAGCTGGCATTTGATGAATTTCACTGGCTGGCCCAAGTGTGTTTGTTGTTCTGGATCTAAGAAAATGACTGATAGATCATTATGCTCTGCAAAACGAAGGACTACTACCTGCGACAATCTCAAAAAAATAATTACAGACAGCATTCAGGTTACCGTTTCGCTCTAGCAATTTGTTCAAAAGTGTTTCTTTTGGGCTGTATTTAATTTAATGAGAGATGATTTATTATGAGTCAGTACCCTACGCTTGCATCTATGGGTGTCACTAGTCTTGAAGATGTTGTGAAATACACTTTAAGACATCAAGGTGATGCTGATGTATTAAAAATTTACTACAAACGCGCCAAGGGCTCATTTTTGCCGCGCTCTAAAAAATTCTCTTTCGTTCGTGGACGCCGCAGTATTCCCATTGAAAGCAGGGGCTCAACAGGTTTTGAATCGATCTCTGATATAAGCCCACAGCTGACCCTCGCATTAAAAGAATTAGACCAGATTGAAGCAAAATTAAATCAAGTAGATCCTGGTGATCCCAAGCAGCAATTAGAAGCGCATATGGCGCATTTAGACAAAGTAGTCAATGAGAAGCTAAAAGAAATGCAGGCGCTAATTAAGCAGCTTTAATAAATAGTCCAGCAATATTCTCCAACTTTATACTCAACTCATGTTAATTTATTAACATGAGTTTTCCATTTCCTAAGCAGTAAAAAAACTGTCTCATTTCACTGGCGTTTCTGAGCGCCGAGCCGCTCAACACACCACTTCCCAAGCGATATAAACAACTTTATATATTCCTGCTAATATATTGATTTTTAGATATTTTAAACTATATTAATCGTCCGTTAAAATGTGGACCTAAATGCAGTTCCGCACTGGTTCTAAAAAAAAGTCCTGGTAAAGTTAACTATAGCTACTACATTTTTCGCAAATCAAATTTGCAATCAAAAAGGGTATATTGATTTAAATCACAGCTGATCAGCCAGTATTAAAACGATAATTTTTTGTTTAAAAAATGTAAGTATCCAACCCTTAAATAGAGCATGCAACAAAAGTGTTCTGCAAGGGCCAAAAAATATCTGGAGAGACTAATGATAACTAACAATAACATTACAAAAGTACTTTCTTTAACTGCAGGTTTAGTATTTTCTGCATCCTCTTTCGCCGCTAACTGGAATATCGCAGTCGGTGACGGCGGTGGCAGCGCACAAGAGGCACTGGGTTTAAAATTTACTGAAGTACTTAAGGAAAAAACAGCGGGCAAGCACAGCACTAAACTTTTCCTTAACGGCCAGTTGGGATCAGAGCAAGATACAGTGAATGACGCTGCACTGGGCGCACTGGACTTCTCTATATTAGCCTCTAATAACCTGGCACCTTTTTCACCAACTATGGGGATTTTGTCACTTCCTTACATTTTCGAAAACCTAGAGCAAGCTGACAAAGTAGTCACTGGTGAAATTGGCGCAGAGTTAGTGAAGAACACCATTCGTGATTCAGGAGTTCGTGTATTAGCCTGGACCTATTCAGGTTTTAGAGTACTGAGTAACTCAAAGCGTCCTATTAAGAAGCTTGCAGATCTAGATGGTATCGTTGTTCGTGTTCCTAAAAACGAAATAATGATAGATACCTATAAGTCTTGGGGCAATAACCCGACACCTATGGCGTGGTCTGAAACTTTTACCGCACTGCAGCAAGGTGTTGTTGACGGTCAGGATACTCCTTACACAACTATTTACGCGATGAAGTTCGGTGAAGTGCAAAAGTATATTTCCGACTTGCACTACTTGTTCCTGCTTGAGCCATTGATTGTTTCTGAAGCGTTGTTCCAGTCTCAGGATAAGGCTACTCAAGATGCAATGATCGCCGCCGGTAAAGAGGCATCAAAGTACAGCTTGCAGTGGTTAATTGATCAAGAGAAAACCATCAAAGAAGAGCTAGTCAGCAAGTACGACATGGAAATCAACACAATCGAAGATGAAGCATTATGGGCAAGCAAAGCGCAAGCAGCAGTTTGGCCTAAATTCTATGAAAGTGTTGGCGGTAAAGATAAGGTGAATGCCCTTCTTCGCTCACTTGGCCGTGAAGAGATCTAAGAGTGTACATATTGTAAGAAATTACAATTATTAACATAAAGATCTTCAAATCTAGCCCACCTTAACAGGTGGGTTTTAAGTGTATTAGCCGCTAACCCATTGGCAATAACAATCAAATTACCGATCGGGTTCTAAATTTTTCGATTTGTCTTTCTCTGCCAAGCCTGCTAGGGCTAGCTGCTATGAATGATAGTGAGAATCCAACAGCGGCTTATGCGCTTTGTTTTAACCGGAGTACAGATTATGGGTAAGAAACTCCTCTTTATCTTGGACAATATAGAAAGCTATATCTGTCGAACTTTGCTGGCAATTTTTGTCTGCCTGCTTTTTTTACAAATTCTGTCCAGACAATTTTTTAGTTACTCGTTTTCCTGGAACGAAGAATTGTCGGTTTATTTATTTGTCTGGTTTGTATTTTTTGGTGCCAGCTATGCTGCCAAACTCGCGGCTCACAACAGGGTTACTTTTCAGTACAAGATGATGCCGAGCTACATGCGTCCAATTTTAGAGTTTATCTCTGATTTAGTCTGGATCGCCTTCAATTGCTACTTTATTTATCTGTGTGTTGATTTCATTTTTAACAAGATGCTGCCTTTCAACAAGTCGCAGACTTTAGGCATCCATATGAAGTATTTTTATATGGTTCTGCCGATTGCTTTTACCCTGATGACTTTTCGTATTATTCAAGTTAACTATTACAAACTCATCTTAGGCATTGATGTTCGCGATCCCGACTCTAAAGAGCTCGATGAAATAAAAGAGCTGGAGCTAGATCTTGACCAACCTGAAAGCAAAGCTAATAACAACAAAGCGAAATAGGCTTTAGGAGCTATTCATGGCAGAATCATCCATTGTACTCGTACTGTTTGGAACTTTTTTGTTCCTACTCTTTATTGGTGCTCCCGTCACAGTGTCGCTCGGTGCTGCGGCACTAGCCACATATTTCTATCTAGATAAGACCCCCATTGTCATGGTGCAAATGGCATTCAGATCCGTGGGCAACTTCCCCTTAATGGCCCTACCGGCCTTTATCCTCGCGGGGGCATTAATGGAAGCTGCCGGCATATCGAAACGGCTGGTCGCCGTCGCAGAAAGCTTTGCAGGGCCCTTTACCGGCGGAATTTCAGCGGCAACAGTATTAGCTTGTATGTTTTTTGGGGCGATTTCAGGATCGGGGCCTGCGACTACAGCGGCTGTTGGCATGTTAATGATCCCAGCTATGGTCAAGCGCGGCTATGACAAAGGTTATGCATCGGCAATTACCGCCTCTGCAGGTGGATTAGGCATTATCATCCCCCCTTCTATTCCCATGGTCATCTATGGCATTTCAGCTATCGGCTTATCTGTGCCTATGGAAGCGGTCGCCAAATACGGTACATTCCAAAGTGTCTCTATCTCAAAAATGTTCATTGCTGGTATTATTCCCGGGTTAGTCATTTCACTGAGTTTGTTAATCCTTAATTATTTTCGCTGTCGTAAAGCGGGTTATAAGGGCAGTGGCGAAGACTGGAATTTATGCATAGTGGCAAAGGCAGCCCGTGAAGGTATCTGGTCTATACTGGCGCCCGTGGTCATTCTGGGCGGTATCTACTCAGGTTGGTTCACTCCTACCGAGTCGGCAATCATCGCTATTTTCTACACCTTGTTTGTTGGCATAGTGATCCACAAAGAACTAAAACTGAAGGAGATCTTCCGCTCTTTAGAAACCACTACCTGGCTTTCTGGCCGTGTATTATTAATCTTATTTACCGCTACAGTCTTTGGTCGGATTCTAGTGCAGTATCAAATACCGGCCATAGTCGCTGAGTCTATGTTAAGTGTAACCAGTAATATCTACGTGATCTGGTTCCTGATTATCGCCTTCTTGTTGTTCGTCGGTATGTTTATGGAGACACTGGCAGCAATAATGATTTTGACACCGGTGCTGTTGCCTGTGACATATAACTTAGGTATTGATCCGGTGCACTTTGGCATAGTGATGATCTGTTGTTTATCGATAGGTTTCGCCACCCCGCCACTGGGAGAAAACCTATTTGTGGCCTCGGGTATATCTAATATCTCTCTGGAAGAAGTGACATCCAAAGCACTGCCTTTTGCTGGAGTTTCAGCCGTCGCTGTGTTTGTTATCGCCTTCTTCCCCGAGCTTTCATTGTTCTTACCCAGGCTATTTGGCTACTAACGTAACTTAACTTGTTTTGCAAAAGCCAACACAAATCTGTGTTGGCTTTTTTGTTTGTCCGAGTAGAATATTTATCTCGTTAAATTTAGCGTTGAATTCCACTTACAAAGGCTTGAATATAAGAGAAAACGAGTCAACTAAACAGCAATAAGCATCCAGCCGGGACTATCTATGCACTCATTAACAACTATCTGTGAAAGCCCCCGCTTTACTCAGCTCTGGGAGACACATTTTGCTAAGGCTTTATGTACGAGGTTTGAGAAAAAAGGATTATCTGCAGATGTATTAAAACTGACAACGACACAGAACAAAAGTTATCTGGTTAAACTCAGCTGTAAAAGCGCCGACTATCTACAACATAGGTATGAACTATTGTGCGCTACGAACCACGAGAGCGCTCTCTTACCGGTGACATTCTCTGGAACTCCTTATTTATGTTTAAACGATGAGATAATCGAAGTCTATCCCTATATAGAAGGAAAAACGTTAAATCACCACCCTAGCTATCAGCCGGTGATAGAACAATTAGGCAAACAAATAGCAGTTTTACATTGGCAACTGCCCAGCGTTGATAATTTCGCCACCGGCTCTCTCAAGCTTATCCCCCGATCATTCCAGCAATTGGCTCATGAGATTAATGCGGCACAAACCATGGTGTTGCAAAACGGCTCAGCAAAACAAACACTGGCAGACGAATATCTAATGGCCGTTAGATCGCTGTACCCACACAGTGCGTCACTGTGTTCGGGCCTGCAAAAAAAGATAGATAATCTATCGACACAACAACTGATACACGGGGACTTGCACGGCGACAATATCATTATCGATATTAACAGTAGGCTGCATCTCATTGATTTTAATAAGATGATGTTAGGGCCAAAAGTGTTTGATTTGGCAAAATTCATCGCTTGTAGTTTATTTTCTGATTCGGGGGAGATAGATAAAAAGCAAGTTAAGGCATTGCTATTAGGCTATCAGTCGCAAGCCGTTATCACCGTGAGCGAACAGAAATTGTTATTACCAATGATTCTTGGGCTGCTTTTAAACGGCACTTGGCTGCTGAGAAAATACTTGGCAGAGCCTGAAAAGTCAGCGACTTATTACGACAGAACACCCAGAAAATTAACCTGATCGTTAATAATTTCAGCGATTTCCAGGCTTTTTTTGAGCATGATGTATTTTGATTTTTGTTGCAATCCCGTGAAATCGTATCTAAATCCCACCCAGTTTAAGCCCCGCTTCGCGTCTACTTGCCTCTAATAAACTGACAATTGCCTGCTCATCATCCATGGTTCTGGCGATCGCAACCGTGCCAATGATCATAGCGGTTAATGCCAGAATTTGCTGGGGGTCACATTTTGTATAAGAGTCGGCAAGTTGAATAATCCTCCTGTTCATGCCCTGATAAGCATTGGCATAGGCGAGCCTGGCAGCCCCATCGCGGGTGACAATATCTGTGGCCAAAAAGGCCAGCGGGCATGGAGTAGTACCGTTAACGTGTTCAATGCTCAAGTAGCCATCAAGTAAATTTGCCAACCACTGCTGTCCTGATAATTGATCAGGTTTGAACCCAGCAAGTTTACTGTTGCTGGCCCAGTACTTGATTGCCTCAGAGTATAACTCTGCTTTGCTGCTAAAGTGCGCATAGAACGCCCCCCTGGTGAGCTTACAGCTTTGCATCAGTTGATTAACAGTGACCCCATCAAAGCCTTTAGCGGTAAACAAGTTAAAAGCGCTGTGCAATATTTTGTCACGGGTTTGTTGTTTGTGTTCTTTTGAATAGGGCATCTCAATGGGCCAGATTATTTAATATGATCTTTATCATATATTATTTGACGTTTAGTATGCTGTTTTTTTCTGATTGGTGTTATTTATGAATATCTTTAAGCAGCGCATCGTGATTACTGGCATGGGTTTAGTGACGCCATTAGGCGTAGGCGTAGAATCTGTATGGCAACGTCTGATTAATGGTGAATCGGGTATTCGCCGTATTAGAAACGCCATGGCAGACGAGTTAAAGACACAAATTGCCGGTCAAGTACCCAGCCACTTAGAGCAAGACAACGGCTTAAATGAATCTGACTACTTATCTGTTAAAGAGCGAAAACGCGTAGATCTGTTTACCCTCTATGCACTTGTCGCAGCACAAGAGGCACTTGAGCAAGCGAACTGGCATCCGAGCACACAAGCGCAACAAAACGCCACAGCGACCATCATAGCAACCGGCATTGGCGGGCTGCCCACTATCACCCGCGCTCAGAGCGTATTAGAGCAGCAAGGCGCTCGCCGTTTATCACCCTTTACAGTACCGGCTTTCTTAGCCAACTTAGCGGCCGGTAATGTATCGATAAAATATGGATTTAAAGGGCCGATAGGTACACCTGTGACTGCCTGTGCAGCAGGGATTCAAGCGATAGGTGATGCTATGCGTTTAATACGCAGCGGTGAAGCAGAAGTTGCCTTGGCGGGCGGGACCGAAGCTTGTATTGATCCACTTTCACTTGCTGGTTTTGGCGCTTTAAAAGCGCTATCCACTTGCAATAAAACCCCAGAACAGGCGTCTCGCCCCTTTGATCAACACAGAGACGGTTTTGTTATGGGCGAAGGCGCTGGCTTAATGGTGATCGAAACTTTAGAGCACGCCCTAGCGCGCAATGCCACTCCCCTGGTCGAGATCGTAGGTTACGGTACAAGTGCCGATGCCCACCACTTAACATCGGGCCCAGAAGACGGCGAGGGGGCAGCCAGGGCAATACAGAGCGCCCTGACCATGGCAGCTTTGCAGCCCAGTGACATTGGTTACGTTAATGCACACGCAACTTCAACACCGGTGGGAGATAAAGGCGAAATCAACGCGCTGCGCCGGATCTTTGGCGAGCGTTTAAGCAACATCCCTATTTCAGCCACAAAATCGGCAACCGGGCACTTATTAGGGGCTGCGGGCGGGGTTGAATCTATCTTTAGTGCTCAAGCTATTTTGACTGACAAGCTGCCTGCAACACTGAATTTAAACAACGTAGATCAGTCGATGTCTGATCTGGATTTGATTCCACTGCAGGCGAGAAACACACAAGTCGATCATGTGCTGTGCAATGGCTTTGGATTTGGTGGAGTGAATGCAGCTTTAGTGCTGAAACGCTATTGATTGAATTGCTTGAAGCTAATAAACAGCATTAATGCTTAAATCACCAAGCCTTTATTAATAATCTGACAGCGAGCCAAGGAAGGCTATTTTGCTACAATTTATATCTTTCGACTCGCTACTTCCTACTTCCAACTTTTGATAAACAATACTCCCCCCTTGCCACTTTATTCAGCCTGCCTTGCTGCACTAAAGCCTTTAACGCCCGATAAAGCGCTTCGTGTGTTAGGCCAATCTCGGCGGCAAATGATTTCAGGTTGCTGTCTAACATCCCTTCATGAATCGCCATTAAAGTGCGTTCGTTGGCGCTTTTTATCGCCAGAATTTCTCGCAGTCGACGGGATTTTTGTATTTGCTGTGCAAAGCGTTGCGCCAGAGCCATCGAAAACTGAGGATTTAGCTGAAATTGATCCAGCAAATAGCTGCGATCAAATTCTGTCACTGCGGTGTCAGTCGTCGCTATTGCATCACAGTGGTATTGCGGTGAGAACAGCGAGGCCTCGGCGAAGGTTGTGCCTGCGGTGGCACGGTGATTGACAACCAGAACACCTTCTTTAGTGTGTCTGATTAGCTCAATGACACCTGAGTCTATACAGAATAACCCCGAAGTCACACCGCCCTGACTGAACAGCTTTTGGCCTCTGTCTAACTGATGCAGGCGACAGTAACACTTTGGGACTTGATCAAAAGGGCTAGGATACATAAATTCTCAATACTAACTAAGAGACGTGGATAACGGTATAATACTATCTATATGATCTAAATCATATTAGATCCGCAACAGCAGTGCTAACCTTTTTCCCAGGTTTTTCTTTTTCCAGCTTTTTTCCCAAGACAGAGGGCACAGCAGATGACTTACCCCAAGGCACAATCAACTAAAAGCTCGCAGCCACTTAAGCGCATTATAGGTTTGTTTCACCTCACCCACCTGGCGGGCCCCCTATCTCTGCTATTAGCTAGCACAGGTATTGCCGCACCCACCAGCACTGTACAACGCAGCAATCACCTACAGCACAATGCCTCTGTGGCCAGCCAGGCAGCTTTGAGGCAGCCAACTGAAGCCGGTCAAGGTGCTTTTGCCACTATTACCGAAATAGTCCAATTGTTGCAAAACGACCCAGCTACTAACTGGTCAAAAGTAGACATAAGCGCACTGCAATCGCATTTACTGGACATGCAACAAGTAACTTTGCAAACCAAAGTGAGTAGCCAATACACAGCCAACCAGGTTATTTTTACCGTTCAAGGCAGCGGTGACACTGTTGCCTCTATCCAGGCGATGGTACCAGCACATATCCGTGAAATAGCCACAACGACCCCATGGCAATCAAAAGTACAAAACATTGCAAGCGGTGTGATATTACAGATGACAGCCGAGGATACTTACCAGTTACAGAAACTAAAAGCGTTGGGATTTTACGGGGTGATGGCCACTGGGGCTCACCACCAGGCTCATCATTTTCTATTGGCCAAAGGCACCTCTGCGCATGCCGGACACAATTAATACTGAAGTACAAAGCGGCTTAAGCAGCCTTTTTATTGACCTAAATCAATAGATCTTCAGGTTATTCTGGGTTGATAATACACAGCGATACAAGCTTGCGTTAGATCAATTTTTCAATCGGGAATTAGGCGTATTCTGGGGCTAGTTAAGCTTAAGGAGCACACTATGTTTGGTATTGACCCCTACGTTTTTGAAACACTTTGGCCCAGTTTGTTAGGTATAGCAGGAATGACCGCCGCAATGACATGGGGCTGGTTTAAAGTAAAATCCCTGATCGATCAAGACCCCGGAAAGTAGCAACACTGCGGAGCTTTGTTGACCCAATCAAAGCTCCTATATTGCCGACCCTTACCTGTCATCTCAATTACTTCACAGATCTCTTAGGCACCACACTGGCATGACCGATTCTGCCAGTATTACAATTGTACGTCTCTAAATTGTAACTTAGCCAATTGACTGTACAGGTCACAGCTAATCAGCAGTTCTTGATGGGTACCGCTGGCAATTATCTGCCCCTGATCAAACACCATGATTTTATCTACGTCCAGGATGGTCGCTAGGCGATGGGCGATAATAATGGTAGTGCGCCCCTGCATCAGTCGATTTAACGCCTGCTGTACCTTAGCCTCACTCTGTGCATCTAAGGCACTGGTGGCCTCATCGAGCAGTAAAATCCGTGGATTTTTTAAGATAGCTCTGGCGATGGCGATACGTTGTTTCTGGCCGCCACTTAAACGCACTCCCTTCTCTCCGAGAAAGCTTTTGTAGCCATCGGGTAACTGCATTATAAATTCGTGTGCGTTGGCCGCTTTTGCCGCTGCAATTACTTCATCATCACTGGCAGATGGTCTTCCATAGCGGATGTTGTAGCGTACATCACTGCTAAACAGCACAGGTTGTTGCGGCACCAGCGCCATCTGTTCGCGCAGCGCGTGGTGATCTAATTCACGTACATCGACACCATCAAACAACACTGCCCCCTGTTGCGGGTCATAAAAACGCTGAATCAGCTCAAACAAGCTGGATTTCCCGGCACCTGATGGCCCCACCAAAGCGACACTTTGTCCGGCGGGTATGGAAAAGTTGATATTTTGCAATGCCGCCGTGTCACTTCTTGACGGATAGTAAAAATGCATATTCTGACAGGCGATCAGCGGCGCCAGAGAACTGACATCGGTTGCTGTTGTCACTGTTGAACTAATCTCGCTGCGCACTTGTAGCAGCTCGACTAATCTATCGCTGGCCCCCGCGGCACGCTGTAAATCCCCCCACACTTGGGAAATAGTGGTCACGGAAGTTGCCAGTAAAATAGAGTAAAAAACAAAGGCCCCCAGTTGCCCGGCGCTCATCTCCCCGGCGATTACCGCTGAGCCACCTAGCCACAACATGCAGGCCACTGCCGAAAACACTAACAACAATACAGCGGCAATCAACAGTGCCCGCTGTTTAATACGTAATTTTCCGATCTCAAAAGAGTGCTCTACTTCCCCGCCAAAGGCTTGCTTTTCATAGCTTTCACGCGAGTAGCTCTGCACGGTTTTAATCTGTTGGATAATTTCGCCGGCGTAAGTGCCGACGTTGGCCACTGAATCTTGAGTGCGCTTTGACAGCTCCCTGACTCTGCGACCAAATATCAAGATCGGCAGCAGCACGACGGGAACGATCAGAAAAACCACCATAGTTAACCAGGCATCCGTCAGTAACAGCATGATCAGCGCGCCGATAAACATTAATAGCGATCGCAGAGCCATCGACATCGATGAGCCAATAATGGTTTGTAGCAAGGTGGTATCAGTGGTCAGTCGCGACATGATTTCGCCACTGAGGTTAGATTCAAAATAACTGGGATGCAACTCTACCAAGTGATCGAACACTGCTTTGCGGATATCAGCACAGACTCGCTCGCCCAGCCAAGAGACCAAATAGAAGCGGATATAGGTGCCGACAGACATTAACAAAGTAAGTGATAATATTACTATAGTTGTCTGATTTAATTGAGAATTTGACTGAGCAACAAAACCGTTGTCGATCATAACGCGCAACCCCTGGCCAATCGACAAGGTCACTGCAGCGGTAAACACTAATGCCAGCATCGCATAGACCAAGGTTTTGCGATATGGCAATGCAAAGGAGAACAACATCGTTAAGGTTGATTTTTTGGCAATAGCTTTAGGTGGTTTCTCTGGGGAAGTCTTTTGCTGTTGGCTCATTGATTAATCTGCTCGCAGTACTTAAGTACAAAGGATATTTCATCGATCATTTTACTGACAGTGATGATAACAGCTGTTGCAGATACTTATCCATAGAGCGGTGATGGCCAATGATGTATTTAGCCACAAAACGAAACAGCGGGTTATACACTTCCCCATTTTCGGTGATAGTTAACTCTGTTTGCTGCCCCTTAGCTTGCAAATCAAAAGTCCAGCTACCGCCAAACATCAATCCTTGTCCGACTATTTTTCGCACTAAACGCCGCTGTCGGATTTCTTCTACAGTGGCAAATACAATACTTTTTCCCTCGTAAGTGGTCTCTTTCCACACTTGTTCATTAATGCGTTCAACCTTGAGTAACTCTAAGCGCCATTCTGGCATTTTTTCGTAGCTCACTAATTTTTTCCAGACTTGTGTAATATCTGCGTCTAGCAAAATGCTTCTCAAGGCGTTATGTTTAACCGGCAACAACCAGCCAATTAGCAAAACAAGGCTAATTGCGGTTAATACTAGACCTATTATTATCAATCCAATCTTCATCTTAGCTTCCTAATCTATAACACATTAACAATGATGTTCATTTTATAATTTGGGCAAAGGTAAACAACGATTGTTAGGCTAACCGAACTAAAAAGGTAATCCATGAGCACTGATGCAAATCCAGTGATACAAATCCAGGCGCTATACCCGAAAATCTATCTGGCTTGCCACAGCGAACACAGTAAATCCAGATCCAGCACCCGTAGTTTATCGAATCGGGACATGACCATTTTGGCGCACTTGTACGACACACAACTCACTTACAACAAACAGCTGGCGGCCCATTTAAAGGTCGCACCTTCAACGTTGTCTGAAGCCCTGAACAATTTAGTGGCACTGAAAATGCTGGTAGTGAGCGTTGATGAGGAAGATGAGCGCAAGTCCCGCTATCGGTTATCAGCTCTGGGTGAAAAAGCATTGCAGGATTCATCGGTTCTGAACACCCAAAAACTGCAACAGCTGTTAGATAAACTCTCTGCAACCGAGCAACAGCAAGTTGTAGAGGGACTGCGGCTGTTAGCAGATGCATCCCATCAATAAGCCTTCCCTTGCCTGGCACAGTGCAATCTGCCCCAGTTGCTTCCTTACTGCCAGGCAAACAACAAGTCTTAACCGAAATTAAATGCTGTTTTATCAGTCAAATAAGCGAATCAGGGTCTATAGTTAAAGTGAGGGTTGAATTTTCAGCCTGTCAGTTACTGGCAATTAGCCGCCGTGCAACCAGACTAATTGTCTCACTATTAATTGTTCTGTTATCTCTTTAAAGGGAGCTAACGATGGAAACAGTCGCAAAATTTGAAATTAGTTATTCCCAATCCCTGAACGTCAGTTCGCAGTTAAATATCAGCTTAGAGCAGCTAGCTGCCAGCGGGATCTCAAGTGCAGAGCTGATTGAGTTTTATCGCACTATGTTACTGGTGCGTATTTTTGATACTAAAGCCATCGCGCTGCAGCGAACTGGCCGTATCGGCACTTACGCCTCCTGTCTGGGCCAGGAGGCAATCAGCACCGCCATCGGTAATACGATGGCCGCTGAAGATGTGTTTATCCCAGGATATCGAGATGCTGCAACGCTGATTCTGCGCGGTACTAAAATGGAAGAATTGCTGCTCTATTGGGGCGGTGACTCCCGCGGCATGAACTTCAGCAAAAACACCCAGGACCTGCCCTACAACGTGCCTATTGCCAGCCAGTGTTGCCACAGTATAGGTATTGCCTACGCCTTTAAACTTCGCAAGCAACCGCGAGTAGCAGTGGTTGTTTGTGGTGACGGTGGTACCTCTGAAGGTGATTTTTATGAATCACTGAACGCGGCAGGTACCTGGAAGTTGCCGATAGTGTTTGTAGTGGTCAACAATCAATGGGCTATTTCAGTGCCCAGAAGTAAGCAGTCTGGCTGTGAAACCCTGGCGCAAAAAGCCATCGCCGGTGGCTTTAGCGGTGAGCAGGTAGACGGCAACGACATCATTGGCTGCCACCTTAAACTGCAACAGGCCATAGAAAATGCCCGCGCCGGCAACGGCCCACACCTGATCGAAGCTATCTGCTACCGCCTTGGAGACCACACCACCGCCGATGATGCCAGTCGCTATCGCGATGCAGCCGAACTGGAGCAAGCCTGGAAAGAGGAGCCGGTAGCACGGCTAAAAAACTTCTTAAGCGAAAACCAAATAACCACTGAGCAACAGCTAGAGTCTATCCAACAGCAGTGCAGTACAGCTGTTGAAGCCAGTGTCGAGCAGTATTTAGCTACGCAGGAGCAAGCTGTCTCCTCTATCTTTGAGCATATGTATGAAGAAATGCCCGCCGGGCTCAGAGCGCAACTAACCCAACTTGAAAGCCAATAAGCTCGCGCATTGAAAATAATTACTCGGAGCTAAACTATGCCAGAAATGACATTAATAGAAGCCGTCAACGCCGCCATGAGCTATGAAATGGGTGTCGATGAATCGGTAATAGTCTTAGGTGAAGATGTCGGTACCAACGGTGGCGTGTTTCGGGCCACTGATAACTTGCAGCAACAGTACGGTGAATTGCGGGTGGTAGATACCCCTCTGGCCGAATCCCTTATCGCTGGAATGAGTGTAGGGTTGGCAGCGCAGGGGCTAAAGCCTGTAGCTGAAATCCAGTTTATGGGTTTTATCTTTGCCGCCTTTGATCAGATCATCTGCCACGCCAGCAGAATGCGTAACCGTACTCGCGGCAGATTAACTTGCCCTATGGTGTTACGCGCCCCCTACGGTGGCGGAATTCACGCACCGGAACACCACAGCGAAAGCACCGAGGCGATTTTCGCCCATGTACCGGGCATCAGAGTCGTTATCCCCTCCTCCCCAGCGCGGGCCTACGGCCTATTGCTGGCAGCGATCAGAGACCCTGATCCGGTGGTTTTTTTGGAACCCAAACGCATTTACCGGGCCCAGTCAGAAAATGTTGCAGACAACGGTCAGGCACTGCCACTGGATGTCTGCTTCACCTTGCGCCAGGGCAGTGACATTACCTTGATCAGCTGGGGGGCTATGCTCAGTGAAACGATGCAAGCAGCAGATACTCTTGCTGAACAAGGTATTGATGCCGAAGTGATAGACCTGGCGACCATAAAGCCAATTGATAAAGCCACCATTTTGGAGTCAGTAGAAAAAACCGGTCGCTGTGTGATTGTCTCAGAAGCGGCAAAAAGCGGCGGTGTAGCCGCTGAAATTTCCGCCATCATTGCCGAGGAAGGGCTCACCTCACTCCTGGCACCTATCCTCAGAGTTTCAGGACACGATACTGTGATGCCGATGTTTAAGCTTGAACAACAATACATGCCCAGTGTGAAACAAATAATCACTGCGGTCAGTAAAGTGATGGAGTTTTAATGAATATATTCAAATTACCCGATTTAGGCGAGGGATTACCCGAGGCCGAAGTTGTCGAATGGTTTGTCAAAGAAGGCGATACCGTGAAGGTGGATCAAATCATAGTCTCTATGGAAACCGCCAAAGCCATTGTTGATATACCCAGCCCTCAGGCAGGCACGATATCCAGACTCTACGGCGCTGAGGGAGACATCATTCACACTGGCGATCCGCTACTGGAATTTGAGCACAGCGAGCAGGACCAAACAGCTACGGCTGCGGTGAAATCCACTTCAGTCGTTGGCGATATTCCCAGCACTGAGAAACATTTAAAGGAGGTAGCCCAGTCAGACAGTGGCGCCTCACACATAGGCGTCAAAGCTACTCCTGCAGTACGGGCACTGGCCAGACGCCACGAGGTAGACCTGAGCATAGTGACTCCCTCGGGACCCGACGGCACAATTAAAGCCAGCGATGTTGAGCGAGTAGCTAAAATATTTGCCAGCGTCGGTCAGCTCCAGCCGCTTAAAGGGGTGCGCCGAGCGATGGCTAAAACCATGGCTCAGGCGCACGCAGAAGTAGTAGGTGTAACAATTATTGATGACGCCAACATCCATCACTGGCCGGCGAAGACGGATGTCACCGGCAGGCTGGTCAGGGCGATCATCTGCGCCTGTGAAGCAGAGCCCTGCCTGAATGCCTGGTATGACAGCCACTCCATTGGCCGCAGAATATTGAAGCAAGTGCATTTAGGACTAGCCGTGGATACGCAAGCGGGTCTGTTTGTCCCGGTCATCAGCGACGTCGCCCAGTACCAGCCTCAGCAACTGCGGGATAAAATTGCCGAGATAAAAGAACTGGTTATACAACGTAAAATACCTTCTGAACAGCTGCGCGGCAATAGCATCACTTTATCAAACTTTGGATCAATAGGCGGTAAATACGCCAACCCAATCGTCGTCCCCCCCACTGTTGCCATTATCGGTGCAGGAAGAAGTTTTAATAAACTGGCACTTGAAAAAGCTGAGGTCGTTGAACATAAATACTTACCGCTGTCGCTAACGTTTGATCACCGGGCGGTGACCGGCGCCGAGGCCGCCAGGTTTATGCAGGTATTGATTGCAGACTTGAGTCGTGAGACTTGAGGTGTGAGGTGTGAGGTGTGAGGTGTG